>JAEEGL017067804.1_pt1 | contig 22580 bp, 21 predicted proteins | sample 9134231 | NCBI WGS metagenome assembly JAEEGL01 (sample SAMN16246548, study PRJNA631951) | gut metagenome | biome: gut microbiome; feature: rumen; material: fiber-attached | host: Bos | place: Iran: Karaj | collected 2018-10
GAAGTCAAAATCACCTTCAGAATCCTCTGGATTAGAGATTAGAATATAACCTTCATAAGTTTCTCCCGGTTTTAATTCGAGAGTTTCGCTCATTGGTGTTACGGTAAACTTTTCGCTCATAAATCTCCTACTCTATTGATAATATTTCGCCAGTACCATACTTTAATTTTATCAAACGTTGGTTCTTGCTGCCACGAAATCTGAGGCTTAAATCAAATTTATCAAGCATGAAAGGCCCATCGATGATAGCGTCTAGGGACTTTAGAAATTCCCAAGGCTCTCCACCGTACTCTTTGATAACCTCATATGTAAAACCTGAAAAACTCCATACATTCCAGCCAAGTTCTTTCCTAACAAAATCTGCAATTTGCTTGCAGGCTTTTGGTTGTACAAAAGGTTCACCACCACAGAAAGTTAATCCGGCCTGGCCTGGATAGGTAGCAAGCTCTTTGCAGATGTCTTCAACCTTTTCGAGCTGGCCAATACTATAATCCCAAGTTTCTGGGTTTTGGCAGCCTTTGCAATGGTTTGGGCAGCCCTGAGTCCACACAACGGCTCTAAGACCATCACCATTCACGATACTATCATGCTCACGAGGCCCAGATGTTCGGATGTACCCATCAGGCACATCCTCCATCTGTTTTGAGATCGTTCCAAGCAAATACTTGTGAAGATCAAAGGCCATAATTATTCTCCCTTTGCGCAGTTACAGACTTTTTCAAAGGCTACATCACCTTCAAGACGGCCACAGTGTGGGCAGCGATCACCAGTGATGATACCGGAGAAGCCACAAACTGGATCACGGTCTACTGGGTGGTTTACAGAGCCGTAGCCGATACCTTCGTCGTGCATCTTGCGAATGACAGATTCAAATGCGGCGATGTTTTGAGAAGGATCACCATCAAGCTCGATGTAAGTAATGTGACCTGCGTTACAGAGGTTGTGATATGGAGCCTCAATTTCAATCTTACGGAAAGCAGAGATTGGATAATATACAGGTACGTGGAATGAGTTGGTGTAGAATTCGCGGTCAGTTACGCCTGGGATAACACCAAATTCTCTCTTGTCGATCTTAGTGAAGCGACCGGCAATACCTTCTGCTGGAGTTGCAAGAAGTGAGAAGTTGAGTTTGTTCTTCTTTGAATACTCATCACATTTTTCACGCATGTGGGTGATGATATCAAGACCTAGTTCTCTAGCGTCATCGTCTTCACCGTGGTGCTTGCCAACCATAGCAACGAGGGTTTCAGCAAGACCGATGAAGCCGATAGAAAGAGTACCGTGTTTGATTACATCGCGAAGAGTATCGTTTGGACCAAGCTTCTCGGAGCCCATCCAGTTGCCTTGACCCATGAGGAATGGGAAGTTGCGAACGTGTTGATTGGCTTGGAATTCAAAGCGGTCAAGAAGCTCATCACGAACTAGATCCATCTTTTCATCGAGTTCTTTATAGAATCCATCCCAGTCAGCTTCTTTGCGCTCACCGGTGCAGATACCGTGCTTGATGCCGATGCGGACTAAATTAATAGTAGTAAATGACAAGTTGCCACGGCCAGTTACGATACCATCAGATTCTGGGAATACAGATGCAAATACACGAGTACGGCAACCCATGGTTGCAATCTCAGTGCGATAATCGCCCTTCTTGTAGTACTTTAAGTTGTATGGAGCATCTACGAAACAGAAGTTCGGGAAGAGGCGCTTAGCAGATACTTCCATAGATTTCTTAAAGATATCATAGTTAGGATCACTTGGGTTATAATTGATGCCTTCCTTAACCTTCAAGATTGAGATTGGGAAGATTGGAGTCTCACCTTTACCTAGACCATTTTCAGTAGCTTGAAGAAGATCAAGTGATACGAGGCGGCCAGCTGGAGTAGTGTCAGTACCAAAGTTAATAGAAGTAAACGGAACCTGTGCACCAGCACGTGAATGCATAGTATTGAGGTTGTGTACGAAGCCTTCCATAGCTTGAAGAGTTTCGTTTTCAACGTCTTCATTAGAAGCTTCGATTACCTCTTTCGGCCATTTAGCTTTTTCTAGTGGTTTTGGATCTCCGTATTCATAAGTATCTTTAATTTCTAGGTCGAGTTTTTTGCCAGTAAACTTATTATACTTGGCAAGATTGCGCTTTAAAGCCTTACGGAAGGACTTATTTACACCTGGCGCCATTGCATAGTCAAAGTTTGGGATAGATTGACCACCGTGTTGCTCATTTTGGTTTGCTTGAAGAAGAATTGCAGCAAGAGCAGCATAAGAGCTAATCGAATTTGGGGTGCGAAGATGACCGTGGCCAGTGTTAAAACCATGTTCAAACATCTTCAAAGGATCAGATTGGCAGCAAGTAAGAGTGCCAGTTGCATAGAAATCTAGATCGTGAATATGAATGTCGCCATTTTCGTGAGCGGCGGCAATTTCCGGGCGAAGAAGAAGGGATTTTGCAAATACCTTAGAACCTTCAGCGCCGAATTGGAGCATCTTGCCCATGGCGGAGTTACCATCAACGTTTGCGTTTGAACGCTTAACATCAGAATCTTCAGAAGCATCAGCATGAGAAATAGTGCGATAAATCATCATAAGATCGGACTTGGCATCACGAACACGAGAGCGTTCCTGGCGATAGCGGATATAAGCACGTGCAGTCTTTTTATAGCTAGACTCCATCAATACTTCTTCTACGATATCTTGAATTTGCTCAACATTAGGGGTACGAGCAGTAATTTTTTCCTCTGCTCTTTTTAATACCTTCTCAGTGAGAGCCTCAGCCTTAGAAGCTTTAAACTCTTCTGTAGCAAGACCAGCTTTAGCAATAGCCTCGGTAATTTTCTCTGGGTCGAACTTTACGATTTTGCCGTCCCGCTTTACTATTCTTTTGAACATGAAATATACCTCCTTCAAATGTATTTCATTTCCTAAATTATTTTTGTATGACCACTACATTTAGTGTATTAATAAAAGTATACACCACTAAATATAGCAATTCAATACTTTTATGCTAAAAAAGTAAATTTTACAACAAAGCTATTTCAAAAAGCCATTTATAATGAGCGATTCAGCTTCAGCCTGGGTAAGTCCTAAAGTCAAAAACTTCAAGATTTGTTCACCGGCAATCTTGCCGATAGCTGCTTCATGGATTAGCTCAGCATCGACAGACTCGGCGTTCAAAGCAGGCTCCGCAAGCACTTTAGCGTCATCCATAATAATAGCGTCGCATTCAGAATGACCATGGCATTTATTCTTACCGTCAATCTGGGAACGGAATTTTTGCGTAGAGATATCTTGGGCAACAGCACGAGAAATAATATCAACACTAGAATCTTTACCATTCAAGGTAGTGACAATCTCACTCTCTGCTGTTTGGCGGCCATGGGTCATTAATCTCTCGCGAATGACAAGCTTGGCATTGTCGCCTACCTCAGAAATAGTCTTACGAATAGTAGAATCTACGCCTTTGATTTGCTCAAGATCCATCTCTACATAGGAATCTTCAGATAGATGCGCCCAAGTAGTAGGATTAAGGGTTCTGGCACCACGGCCATTACCAGTGCCAAAGTGTTTTTCTACATATTTAACATTTGCACCCTTGCCTACATTTAATATATGAATACCATTATGCTCAGAATCAGACGCGCCACAGTTATAAATACCACATCCAGCAATAATCAAAACATCCGCGCTTTCGCCAATATTAAAAGTATTTCTTACGGTTTCTTTGAGACCAGTTTTAGATAATACTACAGGGATATGTACACTTTCATGTTTGGTGCCAGGCTTTACGTCAATCACAAGCCCACCGTCCACAATGTTTACGTCTATATTCGAAGAAGACTTACGGCTAACAGATTTACCATTGATTCTAAAATTGTATGCACCTTCGGGGATAGCATAAAGACCAGCTATCTCCTTTAGCATCTTCTTTTCCATTTCGCCAAATTCACAAAAATCCATTATGCTACTCCTTTCAAGAATTCTTCTGGAGAGCATTCTTTTGAAACTAGTCCATTTTCAAGCACCAAAACCCTATCTGCAAGTTTAATAATTCTTTCTTGGTGAGAAATAATGATGATGATTTTATCTTTTCGAATCTTCTTGAATACATCTACGAGGTCATTAAAACTCCAGAGATCGATACCGGCTTCTGGCTCATCAAAAATCATCACGTCAGTATTACGAGCAAGTACAGAAGCAATTTCGATACGTTTTAATTCTCCACCAGAAAGAGTTCCAGAAAGCTCACGATTCAAGTATTCCTCAGGAGGAAGGCCAACGGTTTTTAGTAGTTTATCAAAATCCTTGCCGCCAGCAGCTTCTAGGAGATCTTTTACAGTCACGCCCTTAATCCTAACAGGCTGTTGGAATGAAAAAGAAATACCTTTTTTGGCCCTTTCAGTAATAGATAGTTTAGTTATATCTTCACCACCAAAGAAAATATCCCCTTTAGTAGGGATATTAATTCCCATTAAAATTTTTGCTAGCGTAGACTTACCAGAGCCATTCGGACCAGTAATGACGATAAATTGGTTGTCGTCAAAACGAAGCGAAATATTTTTTAAAACACTCTTCTTTTTGCCATTGTCATTAGCTTCAAAACAGATATTCTTGACCTCAAGCATAGTAATAAGATTATAGCATAAAAAACAGACGCCTGTAGCGTCTGTTAGTTTTAGAAATTAGTTGAGTAATTTTTCGAACTCCTCGATAGCATATTTACAGCTTTCAGCCATCTGGGGTGCCAGTTTTTTCTCAAGAAGAGTCTTGTGCATTTCGATTCTACTCTTGATGTACTCCTCTCTACGGCTAGGCTCACAAAACGTAGAAAGAATCATCTTGTCAATCAAGAAGCATCTGGCGTTTGGGTTATGAGCAATAGGCGCCAGATCGCGGTTACATCCAACACAGATACATTCATGAATGCCCGCAAGTTTTCCATAAAACATTTTATCTTCATGACGAGAATCAATATACACGGTCTGATTATTATCATCGTATCTCACGAGAGTTTTCGTAAGATTAGGATCCATTAAAGCCTTTGCATAGTCAAAAGTTTCAAGTCTAAATCTTACCTCTTTACCATGCAAGTAGTTAATTAGGATCATTCAACCACTTCCTTTCTAAAAATGTACTAACGAAATTGTTACTAGACATATTATACAATAAAAATGGTGGGATTTACAGGTCTCGCATCGAGCGACAGCGAGATCCGATGACCTGTTTTTTTGATGTTTTATGGCAATAAAATGGTGGGATTTACAGGTCTCGAACCTGTGACCTCAGCAATGTGAATGCTGCGCTCTAGCCAACTGAGCTAAAATCCCACTTTGTGTTATAATTATAGCATGGACAAAACGAAATTTGAAGAAGAGCTAAGAGAAATAGAAGATTTTTTGGCAACCCCTGACGCCTACAGTAACCCTGATTTTGCCGGTAAATCTAGACGCGCTTCAATTCTTCGTGAAATCTTATCATTAGATGCAGAAATAGCCCAATCCGAGAAATCTCTAGAAGAAGCCAAAGAGCTTGTAAATGATCCTGAACTCGGTGAAATCGCAAAAGAAGATATCGAAAACCTCGAGAAAAGAATAGTAGAAGATAAGGCCAAATTAGAAGAACTCTTAATTCCCCGCGACCCAGAGGATGATAAACCAGCCATTATTGAAATCCGTGCCGGTGCCGGCGGCGACGAGGCTTCTCTCTTTGCAGGCGAATTATATCGTATGTATACCAAATATGCCGAATCTCATGGCCTAAAGGTTGAATTAATCTCCCAAAATGAAAACGAAGCCGGCGGCATGAAGGAAGTCATCTTCAAGATCTCTGGCGAAGATGCCTATGGTCAGCTCAAATTCGAAGGTGGCGTACACCGTGTACAGCGCGTTCCTGTTACCGAATCACAAGGCCGCATCCATACATCTACCGCAACTGTAGCAGTACTCCCAGAAGCAGCCGAGTCTGATCTCGAAATCAACCCAGAAGATCTCCGTATCGATATTTACCGCTCTGGCGGCCATGGCGGCCAAGGCGTAAATACTACCGACTCTGCTGTTCGTATTACTCACCTTCCTACCGGCCTTGTAGTCGCTATGCAAGATGAGCGTTCTCAGCAGCAAAACCGTATTAAAGCTATGAATATTCTTCGTTCCCGCCTCCTCGAACGCAAAAAAGAAGAAGAAAGGAAGAATGCTTCTGAGGCTCGTAAGCCTCTTATCGGTACGGGCGATCGCTCTGAAAAGATCCGTACCTACAACTTCCCGCAAGACCGCGTCACTGATCACCGCATTCACTACTCACGCAGCAATATCCCTGCGGTAATGGATGGCGACATCGAAGATATCATCAAAGAATTAGTCAAAAATGAACGAGAACTTAATTAATTTTTATGGCCGCGACTTTATTGTCTCGCCCAATGTTTTGATGCCTCGCCCAGAGACCGAACAAATCATCGACAAGGTCAAAAGCCTAGCCGGACTCCCTATTTTGCCAGGAGTAAAACCAAGCGAAAGAAAACTCTCTAAAAACCCTAAAATTTTAGATGTCGGCACAGGCTCAGGATGCATTGCAATTACCATCAAAAAAGAACTAGAAGATGCAGTAGTCACAGGGGTAGACATTGATGAAAGCGCGCTAGAAGTTGCCGGTAAAAATGCTGAAAAATTCGATGCAGATATTACTTTAAGACAGTCCGATCTACTAGAAAACTGCCAAGATAAATATGATATCATTATCGCCAACTTGCCATATGTAGACCCAGATTGGGATTGGTTAGATAAAGAAGCCCTAAAAAAAGAACCGAGCTTAGCTCTATACGCCGAAGATCACGGCCTTGCGCTAATCAAAAGATTAATCACCGAAATAAAAGATAAGCCAGAATATTTAATCCTTGAAGCCGACCCATGCCAGCATAAAGATATTATTAATTTTGCAGAAAAAAACGGGTTCCAGCACACTGAAACCCGCGGTTTTATCCTTACTTTTCTTCGTACTTGCCTAGAGTAACGTTAATTGCAATCTCTTCAGAACCACGTATTACAATTAGCTGTACGGTATCTCCAGGTTTATATTCACCAATTAAACTTGTCATTGAACCGGCAACACCTACTTTTGCTCCGTTAATGGTAGTGATAATGTCTTTGTCTTTGATACCAGCTTTAGCTGCAGGACCACCAGAGATGACAGCAGAATAAGATGCGCTATAAATATATGCACCAGATGTGACAGGAAGGTCATAGCTCTTGGCTACTTCAGGAGTAATCTCGATGCCATAAACGCCAAGATATGCACGCTTAGCAGAGCCAGTCTCAGTTAGCTGAGAAAGCATACCTTTTACAGAAGAAATAGGGATTGCAAAGCCCATATTCTCAGAAGCAGATGAATCGCCAGTAGCGGTATTAATACCAATTACCTCACCAGCAGCGTTTACGAGTGGACCACCTGAATTACCTTGGTTAATAGCGGCATCAGTTTGGATCATATCAGACAAATTCTCGGCATTAGAGCCATTGCTGTCAGTAGCAGTAAGCGAACGGCCAAGCCCAGAAACTATACCAGAGGTTACAGTGTTTTGATATTGCCCAAGAGCATTACCAATCGCAATTACCTGTTGACCTACAGTAATAGTCTTGGAATTACCAAGCTTAGCCGCAGGAAGATTAGAGACGCCATCAATCTTTAGATAAGCCACATCGTTAAGTGGATCAGTAGCTACTAACTTCACACCTTCATAAGTTGTACCATCATCAAGTACCACATTGATACTAGTAGCGCCTTCAATAACATGCTTATTGGTAATAATATAGCCGTCAGCAGAAGCAATGATACCAGTACCAGCTGCACTAGAGCTATAAGAACCAAAGATCGAACGTTGCTTGATGGATGTTACAATAGAAACCACACTAGGAGATACGGAATTAGCAACTTCCGCAATTGAACCTTCTTTGAAATTAGCAGAGTTGCCATCGGAACCACTACCAAGGAAAGTAATAGGCGCATCGGTTCTAAAGTACGCCAACACTGCAAAAGTAGTACCTACCCCGCCAAGCACTAAAGCGAGAAATAAAAAGAATACAACGAGACCGCTGGTCTTTTTTACGCGTTTAACATTAGCATTTTTAGGTACTTTTACCTCTTCTTTATCCATTTTGCCTCCTATATATTAAAGATTGGATTACTAAAGAATAATAATATAATACCGACGAGAAGTGCGCCAAATATTACAGGTCCCATTATATGCTTGAACCTGAAATCATCCTGAAATTTAATCATTGCCTGACGGGCATAATTATAAATAAAGGCAAAGATCGTAAGGATAATAGCTGTTTGTGGAATACGGATACCAGAAGCGCCAAAAGTATAAACAATAGACCAGATATGGCATAGCCACGCAATTTCAGCAAATACTAAGCCACACACAAAGGTGGTAAGTGTAAAGTCTTCGTCGTTAGTTTGAGCTAGAACGTGACGGGAAGCAGAATAGCCAATCACAAAAGCAGCAAGTACTGCCCACAAAGACTCGAGATTAGCGGTAAGAAGAGTAGTAGCAGAGATACCAAGAAATACACCAATTAGAGACTGGGCAAGGTTGGCATTCTCAGATGACATTGGCTTGATAAATAGAAGCCATACTACATATAGTGCCGCCAATATAAAATGAATTGGCGCAAGCGAAGAACCAGAGACAAAAGACAAAAGTACGATGCTGATACCAACAATCATATCAATAAGATTAGACTTAATGTTGATCCAGAGATAGCGGCTTCTTACGGCAAAGATACGCCACTTAGACATGATCACAAGAATAATACCAAGAGCTGGGTTACCAGAGAAAACTGTGATTAAGACAGCGCCAAGGCCTAGCAGAATATTAAGAAAAACATGTACCGCATTTGATGCGATATTTCTAGATTTACGGATAAACACAAAGTCTGCCATATATCTATATATTATAGCAAAAAATATAAAATAAGCATAATTAATGCTATAATAATCGTTATGAAACCAACATTTTTCCAAAAATATCCGATGTTAAAAGACACTTTGAGTCTGTTTGGTTTTATTGGGGCCATTGTTCTTGGCACCCTGTTTTTAAATACCTATATCTACCGTTCATATAACGTAGTTGGTGGTAGTATGGAAAATACTCTTCATAATGACGATCGTGTGATCGTAAACCGTGCCGCTGTATCTTGGGCGCATCTATTTGGCCAGGAATATGTGCCAGAGCGCGGGCAAGTAATTGTATTCGCGAATGAAGATGCTGAACTCGTTAAAAAATACAAAGCCGAAGGCGTAGAACATCCTGTTACCTGTAACGTACCAGATGGCGTAAACGACCAATACATTATTAAGCGCGTAATCGCATTCCCAGGCGAGCGCGTAATAGTAAAAAATGGCATTATGAAGATCTATAACGAAGAACATCCTGATGGTTTTGTTTACGATACGGAGTGGCGCGTCTCCGAAAATGATGGTCCAAAAGAATATACTTCTGGCGAAGTAGATACTACTGTACCAGAAGGCGAATTATTTGTTTCTGGTGACAACCGTGAAGGATCAAATTCTTGGGACTCCAGAAATGGCCTCGGCACTATTCCTTACTGCCGTGTAATTGGCCCAGTTGTTTTCCGCTTGTTCCCATTTGATAAGATGAGACTGTTCTAAACTATTATTTTATTCTCTTGACATACATCTTATATTTTCACCGTACATGCCAACAGCCATTTCATTATGCCCGATAAAATTACGTACATTAAAGTAGAACTCATTAAAATTGCTACCGCTCCCATTTCTCGAACTAGTAATATAATAGGCTCTATTAAACGAATCTTTATACCATTGATAATTAAAGACATCGCCAGCTCTCATGAGGTATAAAGGGGCAAGTCTGATAAGAACAGTACCAGAATAAGCAAATTCGCTATTCCAAATATTTTGAGCAGTAAGCATTGTTTGCCAATCTGAAATAGCACCACCATCGCGTGGACCAGATGGCAATTTCCATCCAGAAGGGCAAATGGAATTCTGTGCGATGCCATAAGCACCTAAACTCTCAATATTGGTACCAGCACTTGCAGCGCGCCAGTTATAAAAATTCCCAATATTAAAGTGCTGACAAGTTCTCCCATCAACCTTCAAAGCGTTCGAACAAGCAGCATTTGATTCATAAAGCGCCATTGAACCATTATTGAAAGAAACAAGATATTGTTCATTCGTCCTTGCGGACATTTGCCTATTGTTATCTAAAGCCCAGTCAACAGAAGTGCCTGAAATCGTCGCGGTATTAGCTGTAGAAGAAGGCGTCCACGAATTAGTAGACGCATCAGTTCCCCATCCTATATCAGAATACTCATGAGTCAAAGGCGTATTTGAATTAAGATCAAGAGCGAGATTTTGAGTCATCCAACATTTACCATCAGCAAGTTTAGCGATCCAATAGGATTTATTGTCACGAAGATCAAGAACATATGCTTCTGAACCAATAACGGTAGTGCGTTCACAAACAGTTTGCCCATCTACGAGCATATTGATGTGTTGTATGGCAAACCTAAGGTCGTTCGCTGGAATTCCATCATAATCAGATTGCTTGGTGGCCTCGAAATAGGTACCATCGTATACGCCGTCGGTCTTATGTGGTACATATAGACCGTGTTTATATCCTCCTTCATCTTTCGGGAATTGACCAGGATTGTTTACGTATGCTTCTTCAAAGGCAGCTTGAAGAGTCTTACCAGAATAACCACCACTACCGCCAGCTTCCCATTGGGCATAAAGCGTAATAGTAGAAGTAGGTGCATCAAAGGATAGATTATCAGTATAAATATCTTCATCTCCATAACCAGTTCCGAACCCATCAGCTCTCGTGCTCCAACCTTTAAATGAATAACCTTCAACACTATACCCGTTAGAATTAAGTGTAGTAGGTTCGCCTCTAAATACAGTTTGACTACTAGTTGTTCCAGTAGCGTTCGCATTATTTGCATTAAATACGATTATATCTTTAGGAGCATTTGGATTTACAACAACAGTGAATGTAAGAGTGTTGGTATACAAACCAGCAACTTGCGAACCGTCAACTTTGGCAGCAAGAGTCAAAGAATGATCGGTACCATTAGTTGGGTCATCGTTATTCCAAGTAGCATCCTCATTAGATAATTTTACCGGAAGATAATCACCAGTAGTTTTATATCCCCATTTATTTGCTGGGAAATTGGCTTCAGTCGAAGTGGCCGACAAAGTAGGTATATTGGCAGTAGCAACAGAACAATGCAGCATTTCCGTTTGCGGAACAGACATCAAAACTCTATACCCAGTTGGGTTGTTAGTTGCAATATTAAATGTAAGCAATCTAGAATCAAAAACTGCAGCAGAAGAAGTTGGTTGGAGTTCTATATCGATATTCTGCGGTACGGTCAGTTGTAGAGACGCAGCACCTACATCAATCGAAAAATCAGCACCCTCAGCATAAGTCGAAAAAGACCACAAAAGAGATATAATACCACCAATAATTAGACCTCTCTTTACCATAACCTTATTATAGCATTATTCGGAAATATCGCCAATAAGTTTTACGGATTCCGCTTCCGGTAATTCTTCCACATCTTTCAACTGACGCTCAATTTGGCGAGAACTAACTTTTGCAGTTTCAATCTTATTAGCAGATTCTTGCAATTTCTTTTGTACGGCTTCAAGTGTGTCGCCAAACTTACCAAATTGAGTTTTGATCGCTCCAAGTTTCTTAACAATATCATTACTCTTTTGGCTGATAGCGATAGTACGAAAGCCAGACTGCAATCCAGAAATAATAACAGGTAATGTCGATGGAGAAACAATATACACATCAAGCTTTTGCCTGACTTCATCGAATAAACCAGGAATGCGAAGAATTTCAGCATACAGAGACTCAGTCGGAACAAACATGATAGCAATTGGAGTAGTTTTTGGCGGATCGAGATATTTAGTATTAATCTTTTTTGCCTGTTCTTTAACATCATTAGCAAGGGCTTTCTGATACTTCTGAATGTCTTCTTTTGACCCATTATCATATGCGTCAACTAGACGAGAATAATTTTCGATTGGGAATTTAGAATCAATTGGAAGCAGAACCTTATTGTCATCAAAACCAGGCATCTTGATAGCAAATTCAACCCTATCATTACTGCCCTCTTTCGTGATCACATTCTCTTCAAATTGGCTATGATTTAATGTATCGGCAATAATGGTGCCAAGCTGTACCTCACCATAAATACCACGAGTCTTTACGCCTTCCATCACTTTTTTCAAATCACCAACATCGTTAGTAAGGGTTTTCACTTCACCAATACCCTGCGAAACCTCAGTAAGTTGATGAGATAAAGCTTTAAAACTCTCGCTAAACCGCTTTTCAACAGATGCCCTGAGTTTTTCATCAACAGTCACGCGCATTTCTTCAAGTTTCTTTTCATTGCCATTCTGAAGACGTTCAAGATTATCAGCAATTTCCTTGCGATTCTCACGGAAGTTACGATCGATTGCAGGATTAATCTCTTTTACTTGCCCTTCCATACGAATCAGACGCTCTTCCATCGCTTTAAAGTCATTAGACTTCTCATGGGCTGGCTTCTTAAAAATAAGAACAAGAAGCAGAATTACAATTATTACACCTAAAACCATTAACGCTATATCCATAAAAATATTATAGCACACCCTAAGATAGTATGCTATAATATTTTCATTGCCGCCTTAGCTCAGCTGGTAGAGCAACGGTTTTGTAAACCGTAGGTCGTCGGTTCGAGCCCGACAGGCGGCTCCATTTTTTTGTTTAATAGTTTTCTGCTTTGATCTCGAAGTAGCTCTGTGGGTGTGCACAAACTGGGCAAACCTCTGGAGCCTCTTTTCCAATCACGATATGGCCACAGTTTCTACAAACCCAAATCATCTCACCGTCACGAGAAAATACTTTCTTGTCTTCAATATTAGAAAGTAATTTGCGGTATCTCTCCTCATGGTGTTTCTCAATCTCGGCTACAGCTTCAAATTTTTTAGCTAATTCTTCAAACCCTTCCTCACGAGCAGTCTTCGCAAAACCAGAATACATGTCAGTCCATTCATAATTCTCACCATCTGCTGCAGCAGCTAGGTTGGCTGGAGTGTCAGCAACCCCACCATTTAGTTCTTTGTACCACATCTTTGCGTGTTCCTTTTCATTGAGAGCAGTCTCAGCAAAGATAGCAGCGATTTGCTCATAGCCATCTTTTTTAGCTTTTGAAGCAAAATAATCATATTTATTGCGAGCCTCTGATTCGCCCGCAAAAGCAGCCTTCAAATTCTCTTCAGTTTTAGTTCCTTTATACATAGAACCTCCTATTATTAAATACAAGTGTAGCCACCATCTACTGGCATAATTAGACCAGTTACATAGGAAGCTTCTTCAGATGCCAAGAATACGATTGCGGCATCAAGTTCACCTGGTTTACCATAACGTTCCATAGGAACGTGAGTTTTTGCAAACTCTTGAAAGCGTGGAGTATCAAGAACAGCAGTCGTAAGCTCAGTGTAGAAATAGCCTGGGCAAATTGCGTTACAAGTAATTCCAAAAGTAGCAAGCTCTGCAGCAACAGCACGAGTAAAGTTCACTACAGCACCTTTTGAGGTATGGTAGGCAATAGTTGGAATCTCAGTGTTACCAACTAGACCATACATAGAAGCAATATTAATAATACGGCCATATTTATTCTTCTTCATGATATTGCCAAATGCACGAGTCATCTTAAATACAGAAGTCTCGTCGGTAGCGATGGTGAAGTCCCATTCATCATCAGCCATTTCAAGTACGCCTTTATCCTTTGAGGAACCAGCACAGTTAAGAAGAATATCTACTTTGCCAAATTCTTTTTCAGCGGCCTTAGCAGCAGCATTAATGTCGTCAGTGCTAGTTACGTCGACCTTGATACATAAAACTTTTTCAGCTCCTGCTTCGAGTAGTTTTGGTTTAAACTCCTCTAGGCGCTCCATTCTACGAGCCATGATTACTAGTGATGCACCTTGACGTGCCATTGCGAGTGCCATTTGTTGACCAAGTCCAGAAGACGCGCCAGAAACAGCAGCTACTCTACCTTTTAAACTAAACATTTAGTATTATCTCCTTTCATTCTCACCATTATACCAAATTATGGTAAAATAGTGACATGGAAAAATCGCGAAGTAAAATTGTCGTCGCGTCCGGATACTACTTTATCCTGACTAATTTTTTATTAGGCGCATTTAATATCGCAGTAGGACTACTTTCAAACTCTATTGCCATCGTCTCAGATGCTGCACACAGTTTTATCGACGCCGTTTCAGGATTGCTCGTAGTGATTAGCGAAAAACTAGCTAACCACAAAAAATACTCCGAAAAGCGCGAACAAATTGAACGTATTACCACAGTTTTAATTGCACTTATCATCATTGCCGCCGGCATACACATCGTAATCGAAGCAGTAGAAAAGATTTGCGAACCAGAAGAAGTAGATTATAGTTTGCCTACGATGATTGTTCTTATTGCCAGCATTATCGCAAAATACGCTCTGGCCTTCTATCTCAAAAGAACCGGCAAAAAAGTTAAATCAAAAGTTTTAATGGCAAGCGGTGCCGAAACTATGAACGATACACTGATTTCTGTAGCAGTATTAATCTCAGCGGTTATTTATCTAATTTGGAAAGTAGACATCGAAGCCTATGTATCAATTGCAATCTCATTAATCATTTTCAAAGTTGGTCTAGAATTTATCTTTCCAAAGATTTCTCATCACCACCACCATCATCTTGAAAGTGATCCAGATCATACAGCGCATCATCATTAAAATCGATGTGTACCCATTCACGATTTATAATTTCGTCCGTACTATCGCCAATCATGTCATCAAAACCTTTAAGCGACATAAACGGCATAAACTGCCCAGCCCGCTCGTAATTTGTCATGAATGGTTTTCCTGGTGCGTGAAAAGGTTTCATCATGCCTTATGTCCTCCAATACGCATGTTACGCTCCCTCATCGTTGCTCCTTCTTCATAGCTCATACCACGAAGAATAGCATTCTTGCCATACCTGGATTTAATGTCGATAATAGCCTTTTGCCTACGTTTAGATTTCTCGGTTTTTATTTGCTCTTCATTATAATCCGTAAATAAATCTAGCTGGCGAGAGATCTTACGCCCGTTGTCTATCTTGATATGACCAGCCACAATACTCATCCTACGAATTAAAAGTTCAGATCTCACAATACGGTCATATAATTCACCGGTCTTCTCCATAATTATTTCGGTGGCACAGGTTGGCTCATCGAGATTAATTGTCCCGTGCGAATGCTTTGGCACTTTACGCCCATATCGATCTAGAGAAAAATCGTCTGTCTTATTCGATACGTCATATCCAATATCAAGCACAATCTGATCAGTCGTAAGCCTCATCCTAGTTAAATCGAGAGATAATTTATCAGCCATCTCCATAATCACAAGTCTTGCTTTGTTAGCCGTATACGGTTCAGAAAGCACCTGCCCTTCCGTCATGCTACGATTCCTAGAATGAAAGGCCTTTATATCCTCCATCGTCACCGGTTCATAACCATAGGCATGATCAATCACAAGCTCAGCTAGTTTACCAAATTCACGATATATGTTTTCGTATCCAGTTGGAGCATACTTTGCAAGCTGCCCCATATTATATATGCCGAGCTTGTTAAGTCTCTTCGCAATCCCAGGCCCGATTCGCCAAAAATCCGTGAGCGGCTCATGGTTCCACATTTCTTTTTGGTAACTCTCTTCATTAAGTTCTGCAATTCTAACGCCATCTTTATCCGCCGGCATATGCTTAGCCTTAATATCCATCGCTATTTTAGCAAGGTACATATTAGTACCAATTCCCGCTGTGGCAGTAATACCGGTTTCTTCTAGTACTTTTGCAATGATCGTACGAGCGAGTTCATGCGCGGTCATGTTATAAGACATAAGATACGAAGTAACGTCCATAAACACTTCATCTACAGAATACACATGTATATCTCTAGGCGCGATAAATGAAGCATAAATACCAAAAATCTTGGTACTAACATCCATATACATTTTCATCCGAGGCGGAGCAATAATAAAATCTACACCCCGCGCTTTTTGATAGACTTCATAAAGTCTTGCACGCCCAGGAATGCCGTATTCTTTTAACGCAGGTGAAACAGCAAGGCATATAGTTTTTTCGGTGCGCGATTCATCCGCCACTACTAGTTTTGCAGTAAGTGGGTCCAAGCCTCTATCTACGCATTCAACCGAAGCATAAAAAGACTTCAGATCTATCGCTATATATACCTTATCCATGTATATATTATATATTATCAATCATTGCAGCGCGGAATTGTGAAATCAAAGCATCATCGGCATCTTTATCGGTACCAGTATGATCGCCAATGAACCAGTTGTAAATATCATAATTTGTAAGTGCAAAACCCATCATGTACATAAACTTCTTATCAGCAGGTGCTTGTCCACCAGTCTTTTCAGAATAATAGCGTGTTCTATCTTCTAGACCAGCAAGGTGGGTAAGTTCATAATCTTGGTATCTTTCTTCATCAACAACACCAAGAAGACCTTCGAGAAGATATGCCAAAGTGCCAGTTCTATCTGCACCCACGCGGCAATGGAAGTATACAGGATTGCCCTGGATAATATCATTCATTACATCTGTTACGGCTTTTCTCGCCTTAGTATAATTATCACCAGACTCAAAGACATAGTGAACAACAGTGTCATTTACATAATCACTACCGCTAAACTGGATATCCGGACTAAGTTCACCACTACCGGCAAGATCATATTCCTTAGCAATTCCAAGATTAGAAAGAGTATCTACATCCGCCTGCGTGGTCTTTAGTCTTTCACCACGATACAAAAGTTCATATTTCAAAGTACCATCAACGGTGCCGTCGCCATTAATATCAACGCTCATACCACCAAGGTCGCGCACATTACGAATCCCACCAGCATCAATAAAGCGCTTTCCTTTTTCGGCAGTTGCTTTTACAAAGCCATGGACAGTATTATCACCATCCTTTTCCCAGTAATATGCTTGACCTGGAACCATATTTGAAATATAGCCATTATCAGAAAGCGTGTAAGAAACTTGGGCACCAACAGTATCAGTTGTTTCATCATATAAATATACATTTAAGGCAGCGCCAGTTTCCGTGTTATAAGAAGCAGGCTTGCTACAATCCGTTGAACCAGAAGCCCAATTAATCTTTGATTCAGTACCATAATAAGAAGTGAACGTATTGCAATCGTTTGATTCAAAATTATTCTGAAGACCAGCAAGAAAGTTAGTCTTAGACACGCCCCAAGTAGAATTATTAATACTAGAAGTATCTTTTGTAAACGTGGCTAGACCAGGAAGCCAGTTGTCAATTGTTTGGTAATAACCTTTAAGTGCGTTATTAGTAATATCGAAAGGTACAACTTCATCGGAAGACGATCCTTCATCCTTAGGAAGTTTTACATAATCTATAGGCACTTCAATTACGGGCTTTGTACCGTTCGAGGTACCGCCCGAGGTAACTCGCTTTTTATCAGAATGAACACGATATTTGTCGGAACCTTCAGGCTGTAGCCAATAAGCAGAAGGATACTTAATAGAGCTACTTATGGTGCCGTCAATAGCATATTGAGAAGTACGTTCAAGTACATAATTACAGTTTAAGAGAGCATTTTCAGCGCCAATTTGGCTATAATTCTGACCACAAGCTGGGACATAATCATCGCGCTTCGGCAAACGAATTGTGATATTTGAATTTTTCCAAACAGAAGTACTTGGAAGGAGAGTAGGGCCATCAGTTGTAGCATCCTTAGCAGTAGAAACACCAGCAGAAGTTGTATAAGAGAAGAATATAAATACTGCATTATCGTCTACTGTTTCTAGATAATAGAAACGCTCTGTATCGCTATCGTAGTCTCCATCATTATTTACGTCACAGTCAAATGCATTGCCTGCCGCTAAGTCTACGCCAAACACAGGAATAGTACCATAAGTTATATCAGAATTATCACTGACGAGCTTTGAAGTATGCAAAGTGCCTTCAGCTGCAGGTTTACAGACATAGACTATCTCTTCCCAGTTCGCATAAAGCGTTAAAGTAGAAGTAATCACAGAATCGGATTCATATTTATCACCAGTACCATTCTCGCCAGTGTACCAACCTTCTAGTTTGTAGCCACTTCTAGTGGACTCAATCTCGCCTAGGGCTTCACCATGTTTTCTGGTTATTGAAGGGACAATCGAGCCACCATTAGAATCAAACTCAACGGTGTATGTATCTATATCCCAATGAGCATAATATGTTTCTTCATTAGCAGATGGTACCCAATATTTACCAATCTTTTCACCACCTCCAGAAGCAGTGTACCAACCAAGGAATCGGGCATGTTCAGTATCATCTACGACTGGCAAATCGCCAACAGATTCGCCTGGGCTAATTGGGCCGCGTCGATAGTTTGGCCGACCATCACCATAATTAAAGATCACATAAATATCGTCGCCTTGCTGAATATATTCTAGAGGAACTTCAATTGCAGGGCGCACCGCGTTATTGCTGGAGCTATTTACCTCACGCATAGCACGATCCGGAGTATAAACTCTATTTAATCTGTTGGAACTTTGCTGGAGCCAATAGCCAGACCTATTCAAAGTTTCACTAGTAAATCTAGACTTTTCAAGAAGGAAGGTGCATCCATCAAGAGAACCAGCAGTAGAAGAAGCCTCGCAAGAAGTAGAAAGCTCTGCTATAGTTAAGAATCTAGAAGGCTTACCATCGATAGATACCAAGTTCTCATTTGCCCATTCAAAAGTATTTGGAAGCTTTTCTAGCGCCGTACTATAACTATAAATGTTATCATCTTGGTCCTCAGTCCTCTTAAAGTTTGAGTAATAGACTAGGACGCCATTTTGTCCGCTTGTGGCAACATAATAAAACCTTTCGGTCTCACTATTAAACTTATTGTCGCCATTTACATCGCAGTCATAAGCATCACCTACGCCAGGAGCACCAGTACTTGGCAAAGAACCATACGTAACGGTCGATCCACTATAACCTGCGGCGAAGCATCCGCCTGAAATTCTATCACAAGTCTCCGTGTGAAGGGTTTCAGCTTTCTTACAAACGAGTGTTACCTCAGCAGCGCCTTCATCCCACCTTGCATGGTAAGTAATACCATCTTGGTTAATCAAAGTATTCTCAGTAAGTTCATCCCCACCAGTAGTTTCTGTATACCAGCCAAGGAAAGTAAATCCATCTCTAGTTGTGCGTGGCAAAGGAGTGATCTTTTGGCCAGGATAAACAACTACGTCAGAAACAGCACTACCGCCAGCCGCATCAAAGTGTACAGTATAGCGACCAGAATAAACAACAATATGCACAGTCCTAGTATTTTCAGAATACGTGCCAGTGATAACTATATCGGTTTCACCCTCGCCAACAGCAGTAACAACGCCCGTATTTGAATCAACGGTTGCCACCGAACTATCGTTCGAACTAAAGCTGACAGGCTCAATTGAATTTAGATTAGAAATACGAATTCCTACTTCTTCGCCAACAACCATCTTGATTTCATTATCAGCGAGATTTGCTATCAGGAGCAGCACCAAACCATGCAGAAATATCAAAACTACCTTCCTGGATATCATCAACATCTTCCTGAACTAGAATATAGGCAGAATTATTAATCCTATAGTAAAGGTTTCCATCATACCTCATAATATAGAAACGATCTATGACACCAGAGTCAAAGAAAACTTCTTCCTTTTGTGCGTCACCATCACCAACGCGTGAAGCCAAGCTCAAATAACTCCCACCAGCTCTAAACACAACGCCAGATTTCCAGCTGTACCCTTTGTCGGTAAAAATAGTTTCCTGTTGTTTGTTAAGTTGTTCTTCAATAACAAAATGGTCGATATCAAAAGCGACTTCATAGTCTTTGCCAATATTCTCTGCATTATATAAAGAAATACCAGTATCAATAAACTCACGACCACTATAATTCACTTCAGTACCATCAATATTAGCTATACAATTGTCGCCAATCACTTGCCCATGGTTATTGCCGCCATCATCCTTATAAGCCCTAAACGCGCATGTGCCATCCATGTTCCAAACTACTGGGAATGGATCATCATATCTATAAACCGGATAAAGCGTTGTGTCGTGCGCAGGAATAGTAAACGAATATGTCATATCCGTAGAGACAGTCTCATTATCTTGGTTTACCCACTTTTCAAAATAGAATCTATCGCTTTCACGATTCTTAGCAGTTACCGTAATCGGAGTTTGATAATCATATCTACCAGACACATCATCAACCACATAATCACCATGTTCAATTGTGAGGCTATATTGATTAATCACATACATTGGATGAATTGAAAGATCTTCATCTGGCATCGTAAACTCAAGCGGGTTATCAGTCTTGTCATTTACGGCCTCATTATTTGCAAACCACACAACATGATACCCAGTCCTATCCTCAGCGCGAATTGTGACCTTTTTACCAACCTGATATTTACCATCAGAAGAAGGATTATTGACTGAAGCGCCATCAATGTCAATAGAACGGTAAACTGCCTCTTCCTCTGTTGGGGTTTCGCTAGGCGTGTTAGAAAATGGGTTAGAAGATGAAGAGCCATTATTATCATCATTGCCATCAGATTTATTAGAAGGTTTGCTTGGATCGTCAGTCGGGACAAAGTCGCTCGTATCCGGCACTACCGTACCATCGTCATCAGTGCCAGTACCACGAGGTATAAAATCAAGAAGCAAAATTGGGGTAATAAGAACAGTAATAAGGAGCGCGGTCAGGCCAAGACTAAGTTTACCAACTTTCTTTTTCTTGTCGATAAGATATAGCGTGAAAAGAATACAAAATATCAGAAAAGCCCAGCGCAAAAGCCCTAAAAACGTGCCTAAAGTCACAAGCACGACATCGTAAGAGTTCACTTAAAACCTCCTAAAACACATATATATTTATTATACATATGTTTATAAAAAAGCGCAAGCGAAATGAATTTATTCTTCGTCTTCGTTTTCTTCTTCAAGAAGAGGATCATCACCCTTGGTTTTCTTCACAATTCTTACAATATCTTTACCATCATTTAAAGTGTTGCGAAGGTTCTCGGCAGTAATAGAAGAAACCACTTCGATAAGACCGGCAACAGTGGTAAGTGAGCCCATCACGATATACCAGCCAAGTTCAATTCCGTCAGATGCTATAAAGAAGTAAATACCAACTGCAAATTCGATCACAGTAAGAATAATCCTAAACTTCCACCAAAGCGATTGATTTTCGCGGTTTTTTATCACATAAATCACGCCAAACACACCATTTAGACAAGTAAAGAATGCAGACATTAAATTCAAAGCTTTGTCAGTAAATCCTTCATTTAGAAGTAGGAAAAACCCAAGACATCCTACAGCAACATAAATCAAACATTCAAAGATTTGCGAAAAGAATAGATGGCGCTCATTGATTTTTTCTTGGCGGTCACGCAAGTGATCATAGCGAGATTTAATATAACCAATTTTATAAAAAGACCAAAAGCTAAGAATAATACCAATCGAAGTAATAAGCATTGGGAGAGACTTAGTATCGTTGCCATGGCCATTAATAGCACCAATTAGCATCATCACGCCACCCATCAGCATCATAATAGAAGACGCAAGTTTATTCTTGATAAAGATTTTCCAGATATTAAATCCGCTCACGACTAACTTATTCATAACTTCATTATAGCATAAAAAATGGAGCCACAAGGCTCAAATGGAGCCGCCAACCGGGTTTGAACCGGTGACCTCATCCTTACCATGGATGCGCTCTACCAACTGAGCTATAGCGGCAATGTGTATATTATATCACAATTCTAACAATTTTGGCAAAAACGAATAACAACATAGGCGTTGACTGTAATCACCCCCACGATGATAAACGCTAATGCTATCATATTTTTATGATAGCATAAACATAATCAAATTAAAATAAAAGTGTTATAATCGATAGGAAATATATAATCTGTGGAGGCATACCTATGAATCTTACGAAAAAATACATACTTTATCTTATTCGCTGGCAACTAAGTACTCCAATCCTCGCAATCGTACTAGCATGGCTTGCAGATATGCCAACCATTTGGGCGACGATTATTGCAAACCTAATTGGCGGTCTTATCTTCTTTTGGGTTGATAAAATTATCTTCAGAAAAAAGAGCGATGTGCCTTTGTGGGAAATCAAAGACAAAGTAAAATGCGTGGATTGCAAAAAAGTAAAAACTGGCTACAGAATTGTATCTTGGGGCAAATATGATCGCTCCGATGATAAAAACCCAGAGTATAGATGCAAAGAATGCAGCCTAAAGAAAATGGAAAAAATCAAGAAGTAGGACTCGTTGACGAAGCCCGATGTCCAATTTTTTGAGATTTTTGTTCGAAGAACAAAAATGGTGCTGGAAGTAGGACTCGAACCTACGAAGGCCGAAGCCGAGAGATTTACAGTCTCTTGTCATTGCCACTAGACGATTCCAGCACGCTATATATATTATATACCTTA
>JAEEGL010011441.1_pt1 | contig 22579 bp, 23 predicted proteins | sample 9134231 | NCBI WGS metagenome assembly JAEEGL01 (sample SAMN16246548, study PRJNA631951) | gut metagenome | biome: gut microbiome; feature: rumen; material: fiber-attached | host: Bos | place: Iran: Karaj | collected 2018-10
CGACGTTGCCGCCGCCGACGACCGCGACTGCCTTGGAGTGCTTGATGGGCGTGTCGGCGCCTTCTCTGTAGGCCTTCATCAGGTTGATGCGGGTGAGGAACTCGTTGGCGGAGTATACGCCGTTGAGGTTCTCGCCGGGGATCTTCATGAAGGAGGGGAGGCCGGCGCCGGAGCCGATGAATACGGCCTCGAAGCCGTAATCGTCGAAGAGCTCGTCGACGGAGAGGGTCCTGCCGACGACCACGTTGGTCTCGACCTTTACGCCCAGAGCCTTGAGGCCGTCGACCTCTTTCTGGACTATGGACTTGGGAAGACGGAATTCGGGGATGCCGTATACCAGCACTCCGCCGGGCAGGTGGAGAGCCTCGAAGATGGTGACGTCGTAGCCGCTCTTGGCCAGATCGCCGGCGCAGGTGAGGCCGGAGGGGCCGGAGCCGATGACGGCGACCTTGTGTCCGTTCTTGACGGGCTGTACGACTTCGGCGGCGGGCTGGGCGTTGTGCCAGTCGGCGACGAAGCGCTCAAGACGGCCTATACCGACAGGCTCGCCCTTGATCCCGCGGATACACTTGCTCTCGCACTGGGTCTCCTGGGGGCAGACTCTGCCGCAGACGGCGGGCAGGGAGCTGTCGAGGCTGATGACCTGATAAGCGCCCTCGTAATCCTTCTCGGTGATCTTCTTGATGAAGGCCGGGATGTTGATCTCAACGGGGCAGCCGCTGATGCAGGGATGATTCTTGCAGTTGAGGCATCTGGCAGCCTCGTCCAGCGCGATCTCTTCGGTGTAGCCGATGGCGACTTCGTTGAAGTTCTTGTTTCTTACATCGGGCTCCTGAGAGGGCATGGGGTTCTTCTTCAGGGACATGTTGGGCATTTATTTCACCTCCATCTTGAAGAGATTGCAGACGTGCTCGTGAGCAGCTCTCTCCTGGTCAAAGTACATTCTGCTTCTTCCCATGGCTTCGTCGAAGTCCACGAGGGCTCCGTCGAAATCGGGGCCGTCTACGCAGGCGAATTTGGTCTCGCCGCCTACGGTGACTCTGCAGCAGCCGCACATGCCGGTTCCGTCGATCATGATGGGGGCCATGCTGACTACGGTCTTGACGCCGAAGGCCTGGGCGGTCTTGACGACGAACTTCATCATGATCATGGGTCCGATGGTGATGACTTCATCGTACTGCTCGCCGGATTCGAGCAGCTCCTGGAGTCCTACGGTGACCATGCCGGGCTTGCCGTAGCTTCCGTCGTCGGTCATGATGACCAGCTTGTCGCTGCAGGCCTTGAACTCGTCCTCAAGTATGATGATGTCCTTGTTTCTGAAGCCTACGATGACGTGAGTCTCAGTGCCCTGGTCGTGAAGAGCCTTGGCGATGGGGTAGGCAATGGCGTTTCCGACGCCGCCGCCGACCACGCAGACCTTCTTGAGGCCTTCAAGCTCGGTCGGTTTGCCGAGGGGACCTACGAAGTCCTGGATGTATTCACCTTCTTTTACATGATTCAGCTTTTCGGTGGTTGCGCCGAGAATCTGGAAGATGATGGTGACTGTGCCTTTTTCCTTGTCGGTGCCGGCGATGGTGAAGGGAACTCTTTCACCCTCTTCATCTACCCTGAGGATGATGAACTGGCCCGGCTTGGCCTTCTTTGCTACGAAGGGAGCCTCGATCTCTATCCTGGTAACGGCAGGGTTAAGGGGCTCTCTTCTTACGATCTTGTACATTATTATCCTCCTTAATTCATTTCGGTATGAAATGACATATACATACAAAATAATAATACTACAAAGAGACCTCGAAATAAAGAATCAATTTCGATTTGTTTACTTATTTAGCATTAGTGAAAACGATGGCGGGCAGTGATGGCCCGAACTGCGGGAGAGTTTATACTTTGACGGGTAAAATGGAAAATTATGTCTTTAGATGTTGACAAATGGTAATTTCCGGTTATAATAAAGGTAAAATATGACAGAATTGGAGGATGGTTATGAAGATCAAAACCGTAATAGGCCTGCTGGTTGCTGCGCTGAGCCTTGCGGGTATGGCTGCATGGGAGCTTTCGCTAAGGGAAAGATTCACTACGGTCGAAGTGCTTGCCGCAGCATGCGATATACCAAAGGGCAGCGAGCTGAGCTCTGAAATGCTAAAAACAGTGAGGATAGGTACAGAGTCGCGGCCCTCCGGGGCTCTCGGCGAAGCCGGCATCGCGCAGATCGGGGGAAAGCAGGCTCTGGTCGACATATGCGAGGGGGAACCGGTGCTGAGTTCATTTTTCGGCGATAGGAACAGGGCACTCAAAGGAGGCTTTTCAATATATGTTCTGCCCGCCGCATGGATATGCTCAAGGCCCGCGGGCCTGAGAGCGGGAGACAGGGTAGCCGTATATGCTATGCCCGAAAAGAAGAAACTGGGAAGCTATGAAATAGCCTTTGTCCGCGACAGCGGGGATCTGGCTGTGCTGGGAGATGAGCAGGACAGCAGCGATATGCTCTCCAGAAACAGCGCAGGAGGGGTGATCTCTTCGGTCGAGATAATCTGCAGGCCGGAGGATTACTTCGCTATATACGACAGGAGCCTGGGGCCTTCGTATCCCCATGTTTTCGAGGAGGGGGATGACAGCCGGGACGATGAGGAAATGATGAGTCCCGAAGCTTCGCAGAGCGGGGCATCCGATGGAAGCTATGGATACGGCAGCCGCGATGATGAGCCTGAGCCCTTCATCCTGCTGGTCCCGGAGGTCTGATATGGGAAGGATGATCGCTTTTCACGGCACAGATCATAAGGCCGGCTGCAGTATGACAGCACTCTGCGCGGCCGAAGATGCCCTGGCGGCGGAGCCTTCGGCAAGGGTGCTGCTGCTTAAGGCCTGCGGACCTCCTTTTGAGTTGTCCGGGGCATCGCAGGGAAGCAAAGAAGACTTGGGCAGACTGCTTTCTTACATAAAGAGCGGCCGTTTCGATATGGGCGAGATCATGGAAAGAGCGAGGACTGACGGCGGTCTTTACGTCATCAGGGCTCCCCTTGACCCCGGGGTGACAGGGTATTTCGACCCGGCGAGCTCAGCGGTGTTTTTAAGGGCTCTTAAGGACAGCTTTGACCTGATGATATGCGACAGCGGCTGTGAACTTGAAAACGCTATGGCCCTGGCCTGCCTTGAGGAGAGCGGCGTAAACGTTCTGGTAGCTGAAGACAGGGAGCAGAGCATAAAAAGGCACGAATGGCTGGCTCCGTACTACAAAAAGCTGGGCATTGCCTTCAGTCTGCTGGTGATAAACAGGTTCAGGCACAGAGCGGGATACGCTTCAGCTGATATAAAGACGCGGCTAAGATTTGATAACAGTAATACTATTACTGTTAAGTATTCTGAAAATGAAAGCTTATCAGACTGCGAGGGGCTTTCGCTTCTTCAATACAGAGACCCGGGTTTTGCGAAAGACATAAGAAGGCTCACCGCAATTATAAGAGAGGAAAAGGAGGGCGCGTCCTATGGAGGTATTTGATCTTAACAGGTATCTTGCGGGAAAAAAGCCGGCGGTTCCCGCTGACCGCGCATCCTCCTTTGATTTTCAGACCCTCTGCCGACGGATCAAGCAGCGTTTCTATGCAGACTGGGAGAGCAGGGAGAGCAGCCGCTCTGTCCTGGAGCTTCAGAAGAGAGCCATCATAGGTTATCCGGACGAGAGGGAATTCTTTAAGCAGAAGATCTCTGAGCTCATAAGGGAAGCAGGCTCAGATCCCTGCCCCTATCCGGTCTGGTACGAAAGCCTTACAGACGCCGTATACCATGAAAACTGGGGCCTGGCGGGTCTTGCCCAGTGGTTCGGTCCGGATCTTCGCGAGAGCAGCTCGGCCAAAATAATCGGAGACCGCATCTATTTCATGGAGGAAGGCCGCATGATGCTCAAACCTCAGCGCATAAGCAGGCAGAGGATGGACCAGCTCATAAGGTCATTCCTGCTGCTGACTCCCGAAGAACGCATGGATAAAGACTACTACGAGACCTACCTTCTCGACGGCACAAGAGTCACCATTTTCACAGAGCCCATTGCCAAGGGCAGCCAGGCTTCGATCATCTTCAGAAGGTACATCATACCGACCTTAAGCTTTGAAGAGCAGGCGAGAAGGGGGACCATTCCCGAAGAGGCGATACCCCTCTTTAAGGCCATGGTGAGGACAGGCTACAATGTGGTCTTCATGGGAGCGGTAAGGACTGCGAAAACGACTTTTCTAAGCACCTGGCAGAGCTGCGAGGATCCCCGGCTTGAGGGAGTCATGGTCGAGACCGACCCCGAGATACCCATGCATAAGCTGCTCCCCGATGCTCCCATAGTCCAGCTGATAGCCGACGGCGACAGGCTCAGGCTTATTTCCAAAAATCTTCTGAGGAGCGACGCCGACTACTTCATACTGGCTGAAGCCAGAGACGGCATTGCCCTTGATACCGCCGTAAGGCTGGCGGCAAAAGGGACAAAGAGGATGAAGCTGACCTTCCACTCGAGGGAGCCTTCCCGCTTTGTATTGGAAGCCGCGACCGAGATAGTAAAGCAGACCGGGGGAGACCTTAAGCTCACCATGCAGATGCTGGCTTCGGGCTTCGATTATCTCTTCCATTTCGTACAGCTGTCTGACAAGAGGCAGAAGAGACTAAAAAGCATACATTACCTGGACCTGGGCAACGGAGGGGAGATAAGGGTAAAGCCGGTCTGCATCTACGATCAGCAGAGCGAAAGCTGGACCTTCTTTGATGACGCGGGTCCCGCCCAGGAAAGCTACGGCCTTGAAAGTTCGCCCGAAGACTACAGGGAAATGCGCCGCCTGCTGGCAAAGCTTGCGGATATTTCCCCCGTGAAAGGAGTAAGCAGTGAATAGAGAAGCGATCGCTCTTGGTATAGAATGTATCATTTATATAGGCTTTCTGGCAGGTCTAAGCCTCATATTCAGGGACTGCCTGGCTTATATCGCGTTAAGGAAAAGGCTAAAGAAAAGGCTTGGCGCCGGTATCAAAAAGAAACCCGCTCTGCCGGAATGGGCACTTTGGCCTTCGAGACTGGCTTCCGCAGCTCTCGGAAGGGAGATAGACCCTGCTTCAGTCATATGGGCTCTGGCGGCTACATTCTTTTCGGTGCTGGCTCTGAGCGCCAGGACTTTGAGCCCTCCCGCAGCCCTCATATACTCGCTGCTTTTCTGCGCTCTTCCTCTGCTGCTTTTAGCCCTGCGGCTTAAAGATATTCAGAGCAGAGCGAGCCGCGAGGGAATAGCCCTTGTAACCGAACTGGCAAGGCAGTACCGCATGCAGAACAGGAATATTTACAGGGCCCTCGAAGCCGCAGTCTCTTCTGAAGGAGACTTCCCGCTTTGCAGGAAGCAGATCTACCTGCTGCTGATACGCTTAAGGTCCGCTTCGGGAGGTCCGGAGATAGGCTCCGCCTGCCGCGATCTGGCGTATTCACTGGGCACGGTCTGGGGCAGCATGCTGTCGACCTGCATCAGGGTATCAGCCGAAAAAGGCAGCGACGTCTCTGAAGGCCTTTCCGACATAGCAGACCAGCTTAAGGCCGCCAACCGCAGGATGGAAGAAAGAAAGAGACTCAATTCGGAGGCCGGCCGCATGGCCATGTTCATGGTACCCATACTCTACATCGGAACCATGGCTCTTTCGGTGGGATATCTTGGTATAAAGCCGTCAGACCTCTTTAAAAACCAGTTTTTAAGTCCCGAAGGTCTGATGATGTTCCTCATATGCGTCCTTCTGTTCCTTTTCAACCTGACGCTTTTGAGGCTCATAAGCAGAGCAAGGCTCGATCTTTAGGAGGCGTGCATGAATTACTTTCCGTACGCGATGCTGTGCCTGTTCTGGTCAGGGATAATGATAATAAACGTCAAAAAGAAGCCTGATCTAAGGTCGAGGGCAGAGCTATTCGCGAAAAGATATATCTCCGAAGACAGCAGAAGCGCCCTCGGGAGGGCTGTAGCGTCCGCAAAGACTTCCCTGATCCAGGACAGGCTTGAAAGGGAACTTGCGGAGAGCCTTGCGTACATAAAAAACCTGGTGATATTGGGCAGGGGAAAGAGCATAAGCGCAGAGCTTCTTCTCACAGAGCTTTCAGATATAAGCAGGGCTCTGTCGCCGGTTTATCTGGATATGGCCCACTGGCTGCACCTCAACGAGAAGGAGAGGGCTGCTAAAAGCTTTTCCGAACGCTTCCGCTCGCCTTATGCCTTGGAGACGGGCCAGTTCCTTTCCCGCTGGGAGGACATAGAGCCTTCCGAGCTGCTGTCAAGCGTCGAACTCTACCAGAGTGCCCTGAGAGAAGAGAGGATGACGAAACAGGTGCAAAAGGATGAGACCTTGAGCGACCTGGTCTACTTTCCCGTTGTGCTTAACTGCATGGCTGTGCTTTTAAACTTTATTTACGTAGCCTATTTCATAGCCCAGAAGGAATCTCTGGGTCTGCTGATGGGCTGAAAAGAAAAGGAGGTAAAATGAAACAACTTATAGTGCTTATTTCAACAGTGATATTGGGCATCGCGATCGCCGCCATGGTCCTGGGCTTCAGAAACGACGCTTCAAAGCTTGCCGGAACTGTAAGCGGGCAGATCGACTCCATGGTCACCGAATTCAGCAGGGATTAGCCATGAAGCAGCTGATCGTGATGACGGCCTCGGTGCTGCTGGGCATATTCCTTTTCAACCTCATAGCGGGCGGCGGGGACAGCAGCGTCTACAGCTCCGTTAAGAGGCTCTGGGCAAGGGAAATAGAAGTTCACAGCATGCAGGACGGGAGGGCGGGCCTGTGAAGCAGTTCCTGGTGCTGGCGGCTATACTGCCGCTGATGCTGGTCTTTTTCCTGCAGTTCGCCCTCGACCAGCAGAACAGCAGCCGTATAGCGGTCCTCAACGATCTGGTCTCCTCCGCGAAGGAGGAGGCCAGGCAGCAGGGCTGCTTTACGGCGGAGATAAAGGATAGACTGATCTCTTCCATCAGCTCATCCCTTGGGATAGACCGATCCTCGATTATGATCGAGGCGACGGATAGTCCAAAATACCGCATAATGTATTCCGACGGCTTAAGTCCGAAGGACATGGAAAGGGGCCTCATTTATTACAGGGTCACAGTACCCATAGGCAGGATGATGGCTGGCCGCGCTCTCTTCGGTCTTAAAGAAGATGCCAATACATACTGGTATACCGTGGAGGGCAGGGCGGCCAGCGAAAGGCTAAGGCGATGAAGGTGTTTTTAATGTTTATGGCATTCATGCTCCTGTTTACCGGATTTCTCGTTTACAGCAGCGATCTTTCGCTGTACATGCAGATGCAAAGATCGCTGAAGGATCTCTCCGAGGACTGCGCAGCCGCAGGCTCGCTGGTCATAGAGCGTGATCAATACGGCATGGGTCTCCTCGAAGTGGACGAGGATGCCGCAAGGCAGCTTTCCGCGATACTCATAGGCAAAGCCCGCGAAAAGCCCATGTTCTCTTCGGGCTCAATAGAGAGCAGTATGAAGATATACGATGACGTCAAGGGCTACGAGGGGATAGAGGATCTGGGCCTTTCCGCAGGCCGTCCCGCGGTATTGGTGACCCTGGTCTACAGCGGTCCCGACATTTTCAGGCTTAGATTTCTTAAAAAGTCGCGCATCACAAGAAGCTCCGTATACCAGTGGGAGTACTGATAAAGACGTCTTCAGGGCGTCTTTATCAGTGGTAAAAATTCAGGTTCTGATGTAAAATATTTAAAACAGCGATTTGTATGGACCTGAAAGGAGCAAGTATGAAAGAGAAGATCAACGTCAGCGAATACGCAGAACTCATAACCTCGGCTCTGAGAAAGCCCGGTCTGCTGCTGAACACCAAGGGAGACAAGCTCAACTCCATGGTCATAGGATGGGGCCACCTGGGCACCCTCTGGAACCTTCCCACCTTCGTAGTTTATGTGCGCCAGAGCAGATATACCAAGCCACAGCTCGACAAGACCGGGGAATTCACAATATCCGTCCCTCTCGACGGGAAGATGGATCCCGAAGTCTTAAAGACCTGCGGCTCCCTCTCGGGAAGAGACGTGGACAAGGCTAAGCTCTTCACCCTTGTGGAGCCTGAGACCGGAAGCACACCGGCGATCAGGGAATACCCCCTGACCCTGGAGTGCAAGATACTGTACAGCCAGGATCAGGATCTTTCGAAGATTCCCGAAGACATAGTCCGAAGGTTTTATGCCAAAGGCAGCGACGGGGGAGACTTCCACACTGCCTACGTGGGCCTCATTAACGCAGCGTATATCATAAAAGACTGAAAACAGAGGGATGCGGCGCTTATAACTCTTCCCGAACTTGACAAGTAAACAGAAGAGTATATAATTAAAGAACTATTGTTCAAACGGAGGCCAATTACAATGAGCAAAATCATAAAATTCGATACTCTTGAAGACAAGAAGCTTGTCTGGCATACCTCGTCTCATATTCTGGCAAACGCCATAATGAGGCTCTTCCCGACCGCGAAGTTCGGCATCGGGCCTGCCATCGACAACGGTTTTTATTATGACATAGATGTAGATCACAGGTTCACCGACGAGGATCTGGAGGCTCTCGAAAAAGAGATGGCCAAGATCGTCAAGGAGGACGTTCCCATGGTCAGGAAAGAGGTCTCAAGGCAGGAAGCCCTCGATTATATGGCCAAAAGGGGGGAGGTCTACAAAGTTGAGCTCATCAACGACCTCCCCGAGGACGCCGTAATCACCCTCTACGAGCAGGGCGATTTCACCGACCTCTGCGCCGGTCCTCATCTTCCCAGCACCGGCGGGATCAAGGCTATCAAGCTCTTAAGCGTCAACGGCGCTTACTGGAGAGGCTCCGAGAAGAACAAGATGCTGCAGAGGATCTACGGCATAACCTTCCCCAAGAAGTCCATGCTCGACGAGTATCTGCAGAAGATGGAAGAGGCCAAGAAGAGGGACCACAGAAAGATCGGAAAAGAGATGGATCTCTTCATGATCGCCGACGAGGGCCCCGGTTTCCCGTTCTTCCTTCCCAAGGGCATGATCATCAGGAACGAGCTGGAATACTACTGGAAGCAGCAGCATGTCGCTCACGGCTACGATGAGATAAAGACCCCGCTGATCCTGAACAAAGAGCTCTGGCTCACCTCCGGCCACTGGGATCACTACAAGAACAACATGTACTTCACCAAGATCGACGATGAAGACTACGCCATCAAGCCCATGAACTGCCCCGGAAGCATACTTGTCTATAAGCGCAAGATGTATTCCTACAGGGACTTCCCCTTAAGGCTCGCCGAGCTGGGCCAGGTACACCGCCATGAGCTTTCCGGCACCCTCCACGGTCTTTTCAGAGTCCGCACATTCACCCAGGACGATTCTCACATCTTCATGACTTCCGATCAGATGGAGAAGGAGATCACCGACCGTATCATGTTCATCGACGAGATCTACAAGCTCTTCGGTTTCGATTACAAGATCGAGCTCTCCACCAGACCCGAGGACCGAATGGGTTCCGACGAGGAGTGGGACGCCGCCGAAGCCGCTCTGCAGAACGCCATGGACAAGCTGGGCAAGGAATATACCGTTAATCCCGGCGACGGTGCCTTCTACGGACCCAAGCTCGACTTCCATCTTGAAGACAGCATAGGCCGCACCTGGCAGTGCGGTACCATCCAGCTCGACTTCCAGATGCCCCAGCGCTTCGACATTTCCTACATCGGACCCGACGGAGAGAAGCACAGGCCCGTAATGACCCATTCGGTAGCATACGGCAGCATAGAGCGCTTCATCGGCATACTCATAGAAAACTTCGAAGGCAAATTCCCCCTGTGGCTGGCGCCGGTTCAGGTAAAACTGCTCACCGTCACCAACAAGCAGGATGAATATGCTCTGGCTCTCGCCAAGGAGATGACCGAAAAGGGTCTCAGAGTCGAAGTCGATACCAGAAACGAGAAGATAGGCTATAAGATTCGCGAGGCCAGAAACGCCAGAGACTCCTACATCGTCGTAATAGGCGATAAGGAGATCGAGACCGGTATATTCGCTCCAAGATCGAGCAAGAAGGGCGATATGGATCCCATCAGCAAGGACGATTTCATCGCAATGCTGCTCAAGGAGATCGCGGACAAAGCCCTCTGATACCTGCTCCTGCAAAAACGTATAAGAACTCAAGAGCGGCCCGAATTGGGCCGCTCTTTTCATTTCCTTCACCAAATCCACAAGATATTCTTCTATAAAAACTGTTGACATCGGGCCGGGGGGAGGTTATATTAAACATAGTTGTTAGCACTCCCAGGTATAGAGTGCTAACAAACCGAGAAAGAAGACAGGAGGAGCAGATGGAACTTAATGAACGAAAGCTTCAGATACTGCAGGCGATAGTCGCAGATTTTATATATTCCGCTGAGCCTGTCGGAAGCCGGACCATATCAAGGAAATACGACATGGGCTTAAGCCCCGCCACCATAAGAAACGAGATGAGCGACCTGGAGGAGATGGGTTACCTGACCCATCCCCATACCTCGGCAGGAAGGGTGCCTTCCGACAAGGCATACAGGCTCTATGTAGACCAGCTGATGAGATCTTCGGAGCTTCCCGACGACAGGAAGATGATGATCACAAAAAGCCTCACCGAGACTGCGGCAGAGCTTGACAGGACCATCGAAAAGGCGGCAAGGCTTCTTTCCGAGATGACCAACCTGGTGTCCTTCGCCATCACCCCCAGCAGCAGCGAGAGCAGGCTGAAGTACATAAACCTGCTGCCTGTGGACGAAAGGTCCATAGTGCTGATGATAGTCTCCGACGACGGCCAGATCAGCAACACCACGGTGAAGCTCAGCTGCGGCTACACAGAAGAGAATCTGCGTTTCATGTCCAGGGTCATGACCCACAATTTCATGGGGAAAACAGTCACAGACCTTCTCACCATGAACATCATCGAGACCCTGAAGAACGACCTTTCCGCTCTGGACAGGCTCACCGGAGACGTGGTGCCCAGCTTCATGCAGACCCTTGAAAAGATGATGAACGTGGACCTTTACATGGAAGGCTACACCAACATCTTCTCGCTGCCCGAGTACAGCGACATCGAAAGGGCAAGGGTCTTCCTGCAGAAACTGCAGCAGAAAGACCACATTACCAGCGTGCTGGTCAACAGGGACAACGGACTTATAATCACCATAGGAGACGAGAACTCAGAACTTAAGGACTGCAGCCTTATAACCGCCGACTACCGCATCAACGGCAGGCTGGTGGGTAAGCTCGGAGTCATAGGTCCGACCAGGATGAGGTACAGCGAGATAAGCTCGGTCATACAGTATATGACTGACAATATAAGCAGAACATTTGAGATAACAGGAGACACTACGGAATGACAGAAGAAAAAAAGCCCGGCGATGCTGAGATGAAAGAAGAGCATCCCATCGAGGCTTCTGAAGACGCTCCGAAAGAAGAAAACGCCGGCACCGAAAGCCCGAATGAGTCTGGCGAGGAGGCCGGGCGCGCAGAAAACCCCGAGGAAAGCGAAGACGAAGGTGAAGCTTTTAAAAAGCGCTGCGCGGAGCTTGAGGACAGGCATTTAAGGCTCATGGCAGAGTACCAGAATTATCGCCGCCGCACCGAAAAGGAAAAGAACGACATATACGCCTACGCCAACGAGGAATTTGCGAAGCAGCTGCTTGACGTTCTCGATAATTTCGAAAGGGCGATGGAAGCCGAGACCGCAGACGAAAAGTACAAGGAAGGCATGGAGCTGATATTAAAGCAGCTGAAGACAGTCCTCGAAAAGAACAAGGTAGAGGAGATAGACGCCCTGTCAAAACCCTTCGATCCCAACTTCCACAACGCGGTGATGAACGTCGAAGCCGAGGGCTTCGAAAGCGGGACCGTAGCCAAAGTCTTCAGAAAAGGCTACACCCTGAACAGCAAAGTGATACGACCGGCCATGGTAGCCGTCGCTCAATAGATCAAGTAAATCAAACCCAGGAGGGAAAATAAATGAGCAAAGTTATAGGAATCGATCTGGGAACCACCAACAGCTGCGTAGCAGTACTTGAAGGCGGAGAACCCACCGTAATCGCCAACGCCGAAGGCAACAGGACCACCCCGTCCGTAGTCGGCTTTACCAAGGGAGGGGAGAGGCTGGTAGGCGAGACCGCCAAGCGCCAGGCCATCACCAACCCCGAGAGGACCATCTCCTCCATCAAGCGCCACATGGGCAGCTCCTACAAGGTGTCCATCGACGGCAAGGAATACACTCCTCAGGACATTTCGGCAATGATACTTTCAAAGCTCAAGGCCGATGCCGAGAGCTATCTGGGCGAGAAGGTCACCGAGGCGGTCATCACCGTCCCCGCATACTTCTCCGACAGCCAGAAACAGGCGACCAAGGACGCCGGCCGCATAGCGGGTCTCGACGTCAAGAGAATAATCAATGAGCCCACCGCGGCGGCTCTCGCCTACGGGCTCGACAAGGAAGTCAGCTCCCAGAAGATACTGGTATACGACCTGGGCGGTGGCACCTTCGATGTCTCCATACTGGAGTTGGGCGACGGCGTCTTCGAGGTGCTTTCCACCAACGGCGACACCAAGCTGGGCGGCGACGACTTCGACAATGTGCTGATGAACTATATGGCGGACATGTTCGCCAAAGAGAACGGCGTGGATCTGAGAAGCGACAGGATGGCCATGCAGAGGCTCAAGGAGGCCGCTGAAAAGGCCAAGAAGGAGCTCTCCTCCAGCCAGACCACCAATGTGAACCTGCCCTTCATCACCGTAAACGCCAACGGTCCCCTGCACATGAACATGGATATCACCAGGGCCAAGTTCGACCAGCTGACGGCTCACCTGGTCCTGAAGACCATCGAGCCCATGAAAAAGGCCATGGCCGACGCGGGCGTTACCAACAATGATATCCAGAAGGTCATTCTGGTAGGCGGCTCCACCAGGATCCCCGCCGTCCAGGAGGCTGTAAAGCAGGTCACCGGCAAGGAGCCCTTCAAGGGCATCAACCCCGACGAGTGCGTGGCAGTGGGCGCTTCCATCCAGGCGGGCGTGCTGACCGGCGAGGTGAAGGACGTCCTGCTCCTCGACGTGACTCCGCTGTCCCTCTCCATAGAGACCCTGGGCGGAATAGCCACTAGGCTCATCGAGAGGAACACCACAATACCCACCAAAAAGAGCCAGATATTCTCCACCGCCGCGGATAACCAGAGCGCGGTCGACATCCACGTAATGCAGGGCGAGCGCCAGATGGCAGCCGACAACATCACCCTCGGCCGCTTCCAGCTCTCCGGTATTCCTCCAGCCCCCCGCGGGATCCCTCAGATCGAGGTGACCTTCGACATCGATGCCAACGGCATAGTCAACGTCAGCGCCAAGGATCTGGGCACCGGCAAGGAACAGAGGATCACCATCACCTCTTCCACCAAGCTCTCCGAGGATGAGATAAAGCAGAAGGTCAAGGAAGCCGAGCAGTACGCCGAGGCAGACAAGGCCAAGAAGGAAAGCTCCGAGGTCAAGAACCAGGCCGAGACCCTGGTCTACGAGACCGAGAAGAACCTGAAGGAACTGGATGGCAAGCTCTCTGCCGACGAAGTTGCCAAGATCAATGCCGCCAAGGACGAGCTGTCAAGGGCAATGGAAGCCGGAACCACCGAGGAGATCAAGTCAAAGATCGAAGCCCTCACCAACGAGTATCACCTGATCAGCACCAAGCTCTACGAGCAGGCTGCTCAGCAGCAGGCTCAGGGCGGCCAGGGCGGAGCGGGCTTCAACCCCAACATGGGCGGAGCAGGCTTTAATCCCAACATGGGCGGAGCGGGCTTCAACCCGAATATGGGAGGCTTCGGCGGCGCGGATCAGTCAGCTCCCAAGAAAGACAATGTGGTAGATGCCGATTTCGAAGTCGTTGACGACGACAAGAAGAATCAGTAAAATACCTGAGGACGCAAGTCCTAAACTATAATAAAAAATGCTGACAGGCCCCTGCCCGAAGGCAGGGGCTGTGTCAGGCTACGGAGAAGACGATGGCAGAGGAAAAACGCGATTATTACGAGGTACTGGGCCTGCAGAAGGGCGCAGACGAATCCGCGATAAAATCCGCATACAGGAAGATGGCCATGAAGTATCACCCGGACAGGAACCCGGGGGATAAGAAGGCCGAGGAGAAGTTCAAGGAGATCAACGAGGCCTACTCGGTGCTCTCCGACCCCGACAAGAAGGACAAGTACGACCGCTTCGGCTTCGCCGGGGTGGATCCCAACGCCCAGGGCTTCGGAGGAGGCTTCTCGGGACAGGGCTTCGGTTTTGATGACATCTTCAACATGTTCGGTGGTTTCGGCGGTTTCAGCGGGGACGCCTATGCCAGAAACGCCAGCGCCCCGAGGGCGGGAGCCGACATAGAAAAGCGCATGACCATAAGCTTTAATGAGGCTGTCTTCGGCTGCAAGAAAGAGATCAGGCTCACCAAGGACGTGGTCTGCGAGAAATGCGGAGGAAGCGGCGCAGCTCCCGGAACCTCAAGAAAAAAGTGCCCGAGCTGCGGCGGCACCGGCCAGGTGAGGACAGTGCGCTCCACCATGTTCGGCCAGATGCAGCAGGTGACCACCTGCTCCAGATGCGGCGGAACCGGAGAGATCATAGAGACTCCCTGTCCCGACTGCGGCGGCACCGGAAGGGTAAGGAAGACCCTCAACATATCGGTCGACATCCCGGCGGGTATCAATACCAACAACGTGATCACCTTAAGAGGCCAGGGCCAGCCCGGCTACAACGGAGGCTCCCCCGGCGATCTCTACATAGTGATCAACGTATTGCCCAGCAAGGTCTTCGACAGGAGAGGAGACGATCTGAGGATCACTGCCCCCATAACCTTTACCCAGGCTGCTCTCGGCGATGAGATAACACTGCCCGGCCTCAAGGACAAGATACTCTGCAAGGTGCCGGCGGGCTCCCAGCCAGGCACCGTGTTGCGCCTGAAAGGGAAGGGCGTTCCCAACGTCAAGACCGGCATACCCGGAGACATGTTCGTCGAGTTGGAGCTGGAGGTCCCGACAAAACTTAGTGACCAGCAAAAAGAGCTGATACGCCAGTTCGGGGAGAGCACCAATACCGAGGGCTATTCCAGAAGAAAAAAATTTACAGATACTCTCAAAGACCTTTTCAAATAGGGTCTTGCGGGATTATAATCAAGAGGTTTTCAAGATCCATGTTGCCTGAAGACGATATGGGTCTTGTTTTATGAATTGCGGCCTGAGGCGCGGAGGATATATACGTATGTACATGCTTATAATCAATCCCGGTTCCACATCGACCAAGCTCAGCCTCTATGAGGATGACAGGCTTGTGTTCGAGGAGAGCGAGTTCCACGACGCCCCTTTGCTTCTCTCTTATAAGACAGTCAACGACCAGGTCCCCTTCAGAAAGGAGCTGGTGGTCAGGACCCTTGAAAAATACGGGCTTAAGCCCTCGCAGGTAGATGTTTACGTGGGCAGAGGAGGCAGCGCTCAGACCCAGGAATCGGGCGTCACCGTAATAGACAGAAAACTCTACGAGGATACTCTTAACGCGGTGGGCGGCAGCGAGCATGCGGCAAAGCTGGGCGTGCTCATAGCCTACGAGCTATGCACCGAGTACGGCGGAAAAATGTACACCATGGATCCGACCAACATAGACGAGCTCTGCGACCTGGCCCGCTTTACCGGCATAGAAGGGGTCTACAGGAACGCCCAGTCCCACGCACTCAACCAGAAGGGCGTATTCAGGCTTCACGCCGATAAGATAGGCAAGGCCTATGAAGACTGCAACCTGGTGGTCGCCCATATAGACGGAGGCATAACCATAGGCGCCCACAGGGGAGGGCGGATGATAGACTGCAACGTGGGTTCCGCGGGGGACGGCCCCTTTACTCCCACCAGGCTGGGCAGCGTGCCCGTCATGCAGGTGCTTGACTACGCAGAAAAGCATTCCATTGATGAGGTCAGGCTCATGTGCTGGAGGAAGGGCGGTTTCGTCAGCTTTTTCGGAACCTCCAACTCCGACATCGTGCACAAAATGGCTGAGGACGGAAACAAAAAAGCGCGTCTGGTCTGGGACGCCATGGTATACCAGATCTGTAAGGATATAGGCGCCATGAGCGCGGTGCTGGAAGGCAGGATCGACGGCATAGTGCTTACCGGCGGGCTCTGCCGCTTCGGAGATCTCGTCGAAGATATAAAGAGGCGCTGCGGCTGGATAGCCCCCGTCAGCGTATATGTCGGCGAAGTGGAGCAGCAGACTCTCCACGACGAGGTCATGAAGGTCGTAAGAGGCGAGGCCGAAGCCCGTAAATACACGGGCGAACCGGTCTGGAAGGGCTTCGATTTCGACAAATAGCGCATATCCCATATGACGAAACAAGACTCCGAAGATCATCTCTTCGGAGTCTTTTGTTTGCGTCCGTGTCTTATTAAGCCCGGAACTTAAGCCTTAAACCTTGGGCTGGGGGATGGGTATATCCTTGGGGATGGGGCACTTGTAGGGCTGCCCCTTCATGGCTTCGTCGAACTCGGCCCTGGCCTTCGACAGTATTTCGGGATCTTCAAAGATCCTGAGGGCGGTGGCGGCGCAGGTCTCTCCTCCGAAGAGCATGCCCTTAAAGCCTATGGACATGCCGGAGCATGAAGTGATCTGCCAGCTGTGGCCCGGGGCAGCAAGGTTCCAGCAGGCGGTGTTGATCTCGACGGTGGGGCAGATATGGGCCACGTCGGATACGTCGGTGGAGCCTCCACCGTTGCCGGTCTCTATGACCAGGGGAGGAACGGTGTCGCAGAGGGGGCCGTTGTCCAGCTCGCCCGCGGCCTTGAGCTTCTCGTATCTGGGGCTCTTCTCGTTGAGCACTCTGGCAAACTCCAGCTCTTCTTCGGTGTACTTGGGAGCTCCGATCTCGGTCATGCACTCATGGGCGACCTTGACCAGAGTCATGTTGTGGAGGCTGTTGTAGCAGCCGCCCAGGAACTCGATCTCAAGCTCGGTCTCAGTCATGTGGGCTGCGCCTTCAGCTACTTTGATGAGCCTGGCATAGGTGTCCTCAATGTTCTTGCGGTTTGCCCCGCGCACATAGTACCAGACGGAAGCCTTGTCGGGAACGATGTTGGGAGCGGTGCCCGCTTCCTTGTATACGTAGTGGATCCTGATGTCTGAGGTAACATGCTCTCTCAGATAGTTGGCGCCGACGCTCATTATCTCAGCGGCGTCAAGGGCGCTCCTGCCGTTGAAGGGATCTCCTCCGGCATGGGCGGTGACGCCCTTGAAGTGGAAGATGGCGCTGTTGAGGCCGTTGCTGTTGCCGGTGCTCACTCCGTTGGAGTTTCCGCCGTGCCATGCAATGGCGCAGTCCAGACCGTCAAAAGCTCCTTCTCTTGCCATGAACACCTTGCCTGTGAGCACTTCCTCGGCAGGACAGCCGAAGAATATCACGGTTCCGGGCAGCTTTTTTTCTTCCATCTCGGTCTTTATGCCGACGGCGGCGGAGAGGCAGGCCACGTTGAGCAGGTTGTGACCGCAGCCCTGGCCGGGAGCGCCTTCGCAGACAGCTTCCTTCTCAAGGCCCACCTTCTGGCTGAGGCCGGGGAGGGCGTCGAGCTCGCCCAGAAGGCCTATGACGGGACGGCCGCTGCCCCACCTGCCCATTACGCAGGTCGGAAGGTTGGCATAGCCGGTCTCGACCTCAAAGCCGTACTCCTTGAGAAGCTCGGCAGTCCATTTGCAGGCGTTGACCTCGTTGTAGGCCGTCTCGGGATGCTCCCACATCTTTGAGGCCAGGCCTATGAATTTGTCTTTGTCTTCGCGAATCTTACTGATAGCAATAGAACCGGTCATAGAATTCTCCTTTCATTTTTGAATTCATAAAGATTATATATTTTTTGGCCGCTTGAGTCCATTATTATTGTTGAGCAAGACGTTTTTTGGTAAAATACATCCATGAAGAAAGTTGCGTTTTATACCCTCGGATGCAAGGTGAATCAATACGAGACCCAGCTGCTGGCCGACATGTTCAAAGACAGGGGCTGGCAGGTCGTGCCCGAAGAAAACGCCGCCGACGCTTATGTGATCAACAGCTGCTCTGTGACGAGGCTTGCCGACAGAAAGTCGCGCCAGTACCTTAGGCGCATGAAGAGGCAGAATCCCGCCGCCTGCGTCGTCCTCTGCGGATGCTACTCCCAGACCAATCCCCGGGAGGTCATGGCTATAGAAGAGGTCGACATAGTGCTGGGGTCCCAGGATAAGCTGAGAGCCGTTGAACTGACAGAGGCTTTTCTTGAAGGCGGCAGAACAAAGGTCTGCACGGTAAACGAGCCAAGGGCTACCGATACCGTATACAGGACCCATCAGAGCTGCTCGGCCCTCGAATCCAGGACCAGGGCGCTGATCAAAGTCGAGGAGGGCTGCAACCGCTACTGCGCCTACTGCGTTATACCCTACGCCAGGGGCCCCGTTCGTTCAAGGCCCATCGAAGACATAGTTCTTGAGGCTCAAAAACTGGTCTCCTCGGGCTGCAGGGAGCTGGTCCTCACAGGCATCAACACCGCCCTCTACGGGACCGACAGGGACAAAAGCGAGCCTTCCGGCATACACAGCGTAATAGAGGCCGTATCCGGGATAGAAGGGGACTTCCGCATAAGGCTCAGCTCTCTCGAACCTACGGTGGTCAACGCAGCTTACGTCGAAAAGCTCTTCAAATACGACAGGCTCTGCCATCACCTGCATCTTTCGGTGCAGAGCGGAAGCGACCGCATAATAAAGGCCATGAACAGGCACTATACCGTCTCAGAGTACATGGAGATAGTGGACGCCCTAAGGTCTTTTGACCCGGATTACGGCATCACGACCGACATCATCGTGGGCTTTCCCTCGGAGACCGAAGAAGACCTGGCCCGGAGCCTTGAACTGGTTGAAAGGGCAAAATACCTTAAGGTGCACGCTTTTCCTTATTCGAAGAGGCTCTACACCGCGGCAGCGGCGATGCCCGGGCAGATCGCTCCCCCTGTCAAAAAGGAGAGAAACCGCCTGCTCATCGAAGAAGCCGAAAAGGTGTCCCTCGAGTTCAGAAAGAGTCTCGAAGGCAGCAGGATGAGGGTCCTTTTCGAGGAAAAGGCCTGCTTCGAGGGCAGGATGCTCTGGAAAGGCCGCGCCTCCAACTACACTCCGGTGTACTTTGACTCGGACGAAGATCTGAGCAATGAATTTATAGACATGATCGCCGGGCAGCCCCTACTTGACGGAGTTGTCGGCAGAAAGGAGAATCAGTAAATGTCTGACTGCATATTCTGCAGGATCGCAAGCCACGAGATACCCTCGAAGGCGGCATACGAGGATGACAAGATCTACAGCTTTTACGATCTTGACCCTCAGGCCCCCGTTCACGTGCTGATAGTGCCCAAGAAGCACATAGGATCCCTCGACGAGACCTGCCCCGAAGACACAGAGCTTCTGGCCCACATGCTTCTCAAGGTCAAGGACATAGCCGCAGATCTGGGTCTTGAAAAGGGCTACAGAGTGGTCATCAACACCGGAGAAGAGGGCGGGCAGACCGTCCATCACCTGCACATCCACCTTCTGGGCGGGCGCAGCATGAACTGGCCGCCGGGCTAGACAGGTCTTTCAGATCACCACAATAACCGTTATTTCAAAAGTAATGGAGGAAAATATGGACAAGAAAGCAGCAATCGCAGCAGTTGAAAAGTACCGTCAGGAGCTCTACGATCTGAGCGACGAGATCTGGATGTATTCGGAGACCGCCTTCAAGGAGTTCGAATCCTGCAAAGCCCTGAGCAATTTCATGGAGAAACACGGTTTTAAAGTCGAAAGAGGGCTGGGTGTCCTTCCCACCTCCTTCAGCGCCACCTTCGGTTCCGGCAGACCCTACATAGGCCTTCTGGGCGAGTACGACGCTCTTGCCGGAGTCGGAGAAGTTCCCGAGGAGTTCAGGCTCCACGAACCCAACGGCAAGACCACTCACCAGGCATGCGGCCACAACCTGCTGGGCGTAGGCTCCATAGCCGCGGCCCTGATAGTAAAGGATTATCTTGAGGATCACCCGGGAAAGGGTACCGTCATTTACTACGGCTGCCCCGCAGAAGAGGGCGGCTCCGGCAAAGCCTTCATGGCAAGGGACGGAGTCTTCGATGATCTGGACGCGGCCATAACCTGGCACCCCTCCAGCGTCAACAACATCGCTGATACCAGTTCTCTGGCCAACGTTCAGGTCAAGTATCAGTACAAGGGCATCTCGGCCCATGCGGCGGGAGATCCGGAGCACGGACGCTCCGCTCTTGACGCTCTTGAGCTTCTCAACATAGGCGTGCAGTTCTTAAGAGAGCATATGCCCTCCGACGCCCGCATCCACTATGCCATCACCGAGACCGGCGGCAGGTCCCCCAACGTGGTCCAGTCCTATGCCGAGGCCATCTACCTGATCCGCTCCCCCAAGAACGACCAGGTCCAGAAGCTGATGGAAAGGGTGGACAAGATCGCCCAGGGCGCCGCTCTCATGACCGAGACCGAACTCAATAAGGTCTTCATGAAGGGCTGCTCCAACACCATCATAAACACCGCTCTCAACGAGGTCCTCTACAAGAATCTTTGCGAGCTGCCCATCCCGCCCCTCACCGAAGAGGAGGCCGAGTACAGGGCAAGGCTCAACACGACCGTCGCCGAGCCCTACACTCCGAAACCTTATCTGCTGGCGTCCATGAGCATGGAAGAAAAGGCAGCTTTCATCGAGAAGTGCAAGCAGGATGACATCGACTTTGTATTCCCCATGGTGGAAGGGCCGGCAATGGGCGGCTCCACCGACGTAGCCGACGTGAGCTGGCTCTGCCCGACCGCCCAGGTCCACACCGCGACCTGGTGCAGCAGATCCCCCGGCCACAGCTGGCAGAACGTGGCGCAGGGCATAGGCAGCGCCGCCAAGAAGAGGACCCTCTTTGCCGGTCAGGTAATGGCAGGCAGCGTGATCGATCTGATGGAGAACCCCGAGATCGTGGAAAAGGCCAAGGAAGAGCTCAGGATGAGGGAGCCCGGCGGCTACAAGTGCCCGATACCCAAGGGCGTAATGCCCCAGCCCACCGTATAGCGGATAGCAGGCGAAAATATTTCAAAACAGCGTAAAATATTTCTTGATTCCCTGAGCCCTGCTGTGTATAATAGCTGATGTGTTTGAAATGAGCATAAAGCTCGACGGCAAGGAGGTGAAGCAGTAATGGCACAGGTGATCGTAAAAGAAGGCGAAAATCTCGAAAGCGCACTGAAGAGATTCAAGCGTTCTTGTGCTAGAGACGGCGTCATGTCCGAGCTCAGAAAAAGAGAGCACTACGAAAAGCCCAGCGTAAAGCGTAAGAAGAAGTCTGAAGCGGCGCGCAAGAAGGCGAACAAGAGATATTAAGCAAGAGATGAGCCTGCCTTTATGGCAGGCTCTTTTGCACTCGGAAGGGCAAGAGCCCGACTTTTGCAGGAGGCATTATTGAGCGAACTGAGATTTACTCCCGGAGTGGTAGCGTCCCCCGAGGAAGTCTTCGGAGTATTCGATTCCAACCTTAAGGCGGTCGAAAAGGACTGCAGGGTCCAGGTCGCCCAGAGGGGAGACGAGATAATAATCAGCGGCGAGGAGGCCGAAAGGGCCATGGCCGTCATCTCCGAGATGTTCAGGACCGTGGAACAGGGCCAGCAGCTGGACACCCAGAAGGTGGAATACATCATCTCCCTCTCAAAGCAGGGCATATCCTACAGCGAAAGCAACATCTCCAAAGACGTGCTGTGCTTCACCCACAGGGGCAAGCCCATTAAGGCCAAGACCCTGGGCCAGAAGGACTACGTCGAGGCTATAAAGAAGAACGACATCACTTTCGGAGTCGGCCCCGCCGGAACCGGAAAGACCTACATAGCGGTGGCAATGGCCTGCAACGCCCTGAAAAACAAGGACGTTGAAAAGCTGATACTGGCAAGGCCGGCGGTCGAAGCCGGCGAAAAGCTTGGCTTTCTTCCCGGCGACCTTCAGGAGAAGGTGGATCCGTACCTCAGACCCCTTTACGACGCCCTCTACGACATACTGGGAAGGGAAGCGACCCTAAGACTCAAGGAGAAGGAGACCATAGAGGTGGTGCCCCTCGCATACATGAGAGGCCGCACCCTCGACAATTCGTTTATAATACTGGACGAAGCCCAGAACGCCACAAAGGAGCAGATGAAGATGTTCCTTACCCGCATGGGCTTCGGTTCAAAGATAATAGTCACCGGCGACATAACCCAGATAGACCTGCCCAGAGGCAAGCGCTCGGGTCTGGTCGACGCCATGCACGTTTTGGACGGGGTCCAGGGCATATCATTCTGCCGTCTGACCGATTCCGACGTGGTCAGGCACCCACTGGTTAGGAAAATAGTCAACGCCTACGACAGGTACATACAGCGCCACCCCGAGTGGTCTGAGGAGTAAAGGAGCGCACTTTTGATCATATACTTTGACGAAGACTTCCGTCCCGACGAAAAAACAGAAGAATACATGAACAGGGCGGCTGTGCTCTGCCTTGAAAACGAAGGCATCGAGACCGAAAACACAAG
>JAEEGL015380336.1_pt1 | contig 22579 bp, 17 predicted proteins | sample 9134231 | NCBI WGS metagenome assembly JAEEGL01 (sample SAMN16246548, study PRJNA631951) | gut metagenome | biome: gut microbiome; feature: rumen; material: fiber-attached | host: Bos | place: Iran: Karaj | collected 2018-10
AGCTAATAACCTGAAACCTTATGAGTATTTCAAATATCTTCTTTCTGTCATACCAGAGCATTTGGATGATACAGATAGAAGCTTTATGGATAAACTACTTCCTTGGTCAGATGAACTGCCAAGTGTATGTAGAAAACCAGTGAAGTAATCGTCGCGCCTGCTGGCGCGGCTAAATTTTAGAAAGGTACGGATGGTTTACCGTTTACTCGCTAACCTAAAAGTAAGCCATTTATATTTCACTAATAAAATTGCTGCTAAACAAATAATGCCTAGCAGCTAATATAAAAAGTTATCTTAGTTCATATCAACTTTCAAATCATGATTAACCTTCACGACATGAAATGAATAAAAGTAAAGTACAGTAAGAAGCTACTCTATTCATAAATATAAATAAAGTAAAAACAGTATACCTCAAGCCTTCTAACATCATTCTTACAAATTAGCACTACAATAATACTATGGTAAATATTTTTTATTTTCTTCTATATTTTTCGCATAGCTTCTTACATATACCTTTTTAGCGCCATATCTTACCAATTTTGCTCCCCCTTTACGAAATCCTCCAATAATATCTATAGCACCTAAAAAACCTAATATAGAAAAGACAATACTAGAAACTAATGCATGTTCCCCTTTAAATGTTTTTAAATACCCAATAATGCTAAGAATAAACAATCCAATTATTATAATTGCTAAAAGAATATTGCCTGCCATTAGAACAATTTTTTCAACTTTTTTTGCATCATCTTCTGCTTTTTGAATTTGCCCTCTCATTACATTATTCTTATATTCTTGATTTTTTCTTTGATAGCCAGATACTCGATTGTTTATATAAGATTCCTTTTCATCAAGATTTTTTTCTCTCTTGTCCATATCCATAATTTGTTTTTCTTTTTGTCTTTCAAACTCTTTACGGTCTTCATCAAGTTTATATATATCCTTCTGTAAGTCCTTCTTCGCTTTTTTCTCTAAATCTTCTAAATATTCAGTTACAAGGATTTCAACATCTTGCTCATTAACACCAGCAGCATCATTACTTGATTTATCTACAAGTGTTGTTAAATCAATATTTCCGATTTTTATCAATTTAACTTGATCATCAGTAATCGTCCCACGTTCATTCATAACATTTACAATTTTAGAAAACTCATTAATTACAGATTCATTTGGATAACAAGCTGTATAAGCATTCTCTAAAAGTTTTATTTTAGGTAATTCATTCGTATTTCTACCATAGCTCAACCATAATAATGCAGTCAGATCAACTTCTGTTACAGCTAATTCAATGCCTTTACAGTCACTATTATTTTTAAAATATTTATGTGCAGCATAGGTGATATCAGCATTTTGTGTCACAAAAATAGCTTTACAATCTTCAAGTGTATGTCTCCCCTTTAGATTATATCTCAAAATACTAATGGATTCTAACGTATCCATATCATTTTGAAGTGCTATCTCACCTTTTTCATCACTACTATAGTTAACATTATCACTCAAAACTTTTTTCAGTGCTAAAGGATCAATAGGCCAATTCAACCTATCTATTGGAAGCTCACAGCTAGGCTTCTCATCAACCATAATATTGCATTTGTTTAAATGAGAAACTAAGGAATCAGCATATGTTCTTATAAATTCTGTATTTAATCCAGACTCCCTAAAATAATCTAAACTTAACCCAGCACGATCACTAGGAGATTTTATATATTTGGTTATAATACCATGTAATTCATCAATATAAGTTTCAAAAGTTCTTACCTTTCCCCCATTATGTTCAATTAAATCTTTCAATTCAGTTGTAGCTCGATATTCTTCCTTAGAGCTAAGCCCCAAACAATTAATTAAAAGCCTTGTGTCAAAATAAAAAACTGTATTTCTGAGCTTTTTTGCTTCTTCTGTTGAATCATTTGCCAAGAAAGTAATTGCTCTAGAAGCTAGTGAGCCTTTTATTATTTCTAAAAAATCATCAAAGCTACTTGATCCTTTTTCATAGGCATCTAATATATATTTAGCAACCCAAAAATTACTTTTTACTGTAGATGAGGTCGTTGTTATTTTTTTATATTGTTCTATAGAATCATACAAATAATTGTATTGGCTTAAAAAGGTTTCTATATATTCCTTTGCATCAGATGTTTTAACAAATAAACAATAATTTTTTTCCCTTAAGAAACAGGCTAGCTCTTCTGATAGATGATTAAATTTAGACGTTATCTCGCGCCTATTTTTCTCGAATGTATTTTTTTCAAATTCAGTTTTCACATAGAACTTACCATTTCTTTTTTCAACATATTTTCTATCCTTACTAATTCTATTCACAATTCTATGTATAACATTAGCCGGTACACTCGTAAAACCAAATTCACTTTTTATCCCCTTTGCAATCTCATCGAAGTCAATTATTTCTCCGACATCTGGCAACAAATAAAGAACAAATGGCTTCATCAGATCAAGCGTATCTGCAGATGCTTTACCTAGATATGCTGATAACATTGCGTTTGAAACAATAAAATCTTGATTATTCATACATCTTCTCCTTAAACATATATCGTATATACGAATTATACAACATTCGATATCTAAAGTCATACAATATTATGCCATCAGAATTTGTACGAAAACCTATAATCTAAATAAGAAGATTACAGTAAAGTAATCTTCTTATCCTTAATACAATTATGAAAGCAAAACTTTCATATTTGTACTCATCATGCTAATAATATTTTCTATCATTATAGCTTTATCCTCATCATCACCAATAGCTTGAATCTGGGCTACCGCCATAGAATAAATCAAGAAATCTACTGATGTAACTAGTGTTTTATTATCCGTATTATCACGAACAAATCTATTATAAAATGGATGATCTACATTCCACTTTATAACAGTAGTTTTTCCCTCTTGTTCTGCTTCATAAATAACGCCACTTTTTCCATTGTAATAAGGTGCCTGACCCCTTTACAAACTTTTCAGCTGACCAAAACCACCGTAAGGTTCAAAAATGGCAATGCCCACATTCTTGTTCTCCTTCAGCCCTCTGAACTTCATGCCGCCCTCCGAGAAAAAGTAAAAGTTTCCATCCACATAGTTATACTCAATAGGTGTGTTGCGCACGCAATCCCTAGAAGCCGTAGCCAACGCACATGTATTATGAGCACCGATAAAAGCTTCAATCTTTTCTTTTAATGCTGCTGGCTCCATATGAACGGAATCCGCATCCTTCTTTTCCCAATGTGATGCTGCCGCATCGTAATCCATCTCCCACATATTATATTCCCCCTGATACACATGAAATTTTTAGATATATATTTATTCCATACATAAGTTTGTATCCAAATCAATTTTTTAATTCTAAGTGATTGTCTCCAAAACAAGACGATTTTGTTTAGGGAAAAATTTCAATGCTATTAATGTCTTTCTATAAGATCCATCTACCATCTTCAAAGGAATACATGTATTAAAAAGGAGTATCCCATATTTATTTCTCCTTAAGTTATAAAAATAATTTCTATACAGATTTTGATTAACACATTGCGTAAATGAAGACCTATTTCTTAATTCTTCATCTAAAGAAGAAATAATTCCCCCCTTACCTTTTTTTCCAGCCATTGCATCTCTAGAAATGTAATTCCATTTATCTATTGGAATCTCCACGGCTAAACTATTCACATTTTCAAATTTAGGATAAATAGCATTTAATGAAAATGATAAATCATTTTTATCAACATACTTCGTCTCAATTTTATAACTCAAAAACATATTAAAACAATCAGCGTTAATACTATACACGGAATAATCATTTTCCTCGAACGGATAACCATAAATATTTAAATTGCTTATTTCTTCATCTGGATTAGGCATGATAATTCTATTCTTGCTCTTTATAAATCCGTTTACTAAAATAGCCGAAAGATAATCTTTTAGTACCGATCCAGAATACAAATCTGTATAACCATAAAAATATTCGTATTTTTTTAATTCATTAACTATATCAACTAATCTGTTTTTTGTAATGTTACTTACATATATGACATAATATTGACTACTTCCCAGCCAATCCGATTTATTACATTCATTAATATTCTGAATTAGCATCTGTTTTAAAAACGATTGAGATTTATCTTTCTTCAAAATATCGATATAGTCTCCCATTAGACCACTGAATGTACTTTTTTTATCAAGCAAAGGTATAAGACGTGAAAAAACTTCATATCCATACATACCGCTTGATATTTTATTACTATCAAACCAAAAAGCAATTTCTCGATCGTTTGAACTCTTGGTTGGAATTAATGCCTTTTTTAAATCCTGATAATTTATTCCTTTTGAATTAAGCAAATTGTTACAATATGCCAATTGACTAAAAATCATTTCATAGACTTTCTCATCGTTTAATCCGAAATAATCTTTAACTAAGTGTATAAAATCATAACTATTTAGAGAATAAACAGTGTTAGGCTTTAAAAACTCTTTATAATTATCCGGTAAATAGCGTAAACATTTTTCTATATCCAAAATTCTTGATTTTTTTAATCTAGCACATCTCTTACAAAGAGGAATTAGATTAGCATAATTATTTGTTCCATCTTTAGATTTTGGAATATAGTAAGCAGAAATAGTATTTTTCATACCAATTGTTTTTCCGCACTTAGCACATTTCCCGTTAGTTTTATCATATACTCTAGACTTTAATAATTCTTTTTTCTTTCTAGTATTCATCTGAAATGCTTTCTACACTGTATCCACAGTGTATGTTTCCCCCACCATTTATTTTTAATAATTATGTTACTCCCACTTCTTCCACACATCAGGCTGATAACCAAGTGTAGACTGCTTTCCATTTCTTACAACTGGAGTCTTGATAATCTGCTGTGATTCAAGAAGTTTCTCCAGCTTGTCCTCATCTGCAATATGCTGAAACAAAGCAACAGCATCCTGGTCCTTCGCATTTACGTTAACCATATTTGCGATACCACCATTAGCAGAAGCAACAGATGTAAGCTCTTCCTTGCTCATGCCTTTTTTTCATGTCGATAAACTGATACTTGATGCCACGCTCTTTGAAAAAGCGCTCTGCTTTCTTTGTATCGTTGCACTTCTTGGTGCCAAAGATTTGTATGTTCCTATACTTTTCTATACCTCTTGTTTCAACTGTTGCTTTAAATAAATAGCTAAGGCTTGATTAGTGCAATATACATAGCATCCCTTCATTCCTCTAGTCATAAGTGTTCTATAAGTATTCTTAATAATCTCATCTGAAATCTTTTGAGCTTCAGCATGGTGTTTTGAATTCAACGTCTTTATGCCCTTCATTGAAGAATCAGTATCTGCTCTTTTTGTAAAGTCAGTAATAACATGACCATTTTCATATCGCATGTCATCACCTATTATTACTCCAACGTAATCGAATTCTAAACCTTGTGAAGTATGAATACATCCAGCTTCATGTACTGATTCTTCATTAACGGCAAACGCATCACCATTATCAAGGTTCCAGCTAATACCGTAATTACCTATTTGGATGTCATGATATGATGAATCACTTCTTGTTGTCTTAGGCCAATTCCAACAATACCCAGCAAGAATTCTAGCCCGATTTCTAAGGTGATTTTTATCTACTACCCAATGTTCAAGTTCAAAAGGTGTATCGCAAATACGAATATCGTAATCTATATCGTCTAAATCAAAATTTGCTGTGTCTCTTATTTCTAAAACATTATCTAACCATGCTAGATAACCATCTGAACCATTACATCTAAATTGAGATGTAAGCTCCATCTTTGTAACTTCAGAGCCTTCCAACTCAGCCCATTTTTCTATTTCAGCAACACTACCTATATCCTTTGTAGTCACCCTTTGACTTTCATCTATAAAGAATACGCTACATGCTGCCGCATGAATAATTTCTTTAATTTGGTTCTCGCCAAGATTTTGGAACATGCCAGACTTTTCGTTTAAACGATGAGCTTCATCAGCAATAATAGTTCCCACAGAATTATTAGGAGCACTTGTAAAACTTCCTGATCCAGTGAACAACAAATCAACACTCTTCTTTTTAAAAGAGCCCTTTAGTTTGTATGAATACACTTTTCGTACTTCGGCATTCTTAGTGACATACTGGGCGAACTGATTCCTTTTTGTAAGTTCAGCTAATAGATTAATTGCTACTACGGTCTTTCCTGTTCCAGGACCACCTTGTACAATAATTGTTCTTTTATTTCTATCTTTTTGAGATTTGATAGAGTTTTCCAGAATCTCTTCATAAACAACTTTTTGATCATCCAACATTACAAATTCTTGATTACCTTTAAGCATGCTGGCAATTGAATCCTGAAGCTGTTTTGAAGGCTTAATCTTTCCATTATCGATTCTTAAAAGTGTCTGGTCATAATCGCCCTTTTTAATCCTACTCTTTATAAAATTCTTTAACTGCTCACGCTGACCATAAGTAAATGCAGGAGCTTCATCCAAAATTTCTTGATATTGTTCCGCATCAATCGGATCATTAGCTTTGCGAGGATAATTATGTAAATATGCACATGGATGTAGTTTTATCTCCTTCTCCTGTACAAATTCATTGTAATCCTTTATTAACGCTGCATAAGACCACGCCTGATAACTTGGATGAGGAACTCTTCTATCGGCTTTACCGATAAAAGTTTCTACGATGCAATCCTGACTTTTGATTGCCGTAAGTTCTTCCCATTGTTTCAACTCGATTATTACAACATTCCCTTTATTATCTTTATCTAAACCTGAAATCATAAAGTCAATTCTTTTTGAAGTCTGTGGAATGTTATATTCAATAGCTACACCTACATCGTTTGGGATTTCTGAATCATTCATGGTAATATACATTTCTTTTAGGGAATTTCTCCATGAATTAAGCTCACTCAATCCTGTAGTTCTATTCATCTTTTTCTTTATTGTTTCATACAACTTATTCTCTAGTAAGTCATTCTCTGTATCATGCATGAAATCCATTTTCGTTCCGTTGTATATTAGCATTCTTGTCCTCGATTCAAGTTCCTATAATTATTTCTTTTCTACCCTCATATATACAGAATTACCCTCCTGCACATACTATGTTTAGTATACCACAGGAGGGTAAATTATTGGACGAATATGTTATTTTACATTTAAAACTAACCCTGGAGGGTGCGGACGTTTTCTTGGACTAAGCAATTAATCCAAGACTACGTCTATATTCAAGTGGGCTCATAGCGCCAAGTGACAACTTTATCCTACTAGTAGAATACCATCTTATATAGGTATCTAATATATCAATAAACTCATCAATGGAAACTTTTGTCCATGAATGATTATAGAACATTTCGTTTTTAAGGCGTCCAAAGAAAGCTTCACAAGCTGCATTGTCTGGAGAACACCCCTTCTTAGACATAGAACGAGTTATTCCAGCCTTTTCAGTTCGTTCAATCCAGCCTGGCCATCTGTAATGTGCACCTCTGTCTGTATGAATAATTGGATGTGCACCTTTAGGCAAGTTTTCAATAGCCAAATCAAGCATTGTATTTACTAACTCAGCATTAGGAGATGTTCCAATAGTCCATGCAACCGGAAGGCCATCAAAACAGTCAATGATTGGTGATAAATATACTTTACCAGCAGGGATATGAAACTCGGTAATATCCGTTAACCATTTCTGGTTTGGTAATGAAGCTTTAAAATTACGCTTAATTACATTAGGAACAGCTTCAGATATTTCTCCTTGATAGGAGCTATATTTTTTAATTCTTACCTTTTTGATTACAAGCTTCTCTTCTTTCATCAATCTTCGGATTACTTTTTCAGAAACAGTAATAGTCCTTCTTTTTAGTATTGCGTGGACTCTGCGATAGCCATATGTATTACCTGATTCAGAAAATATAGCTGCTATTTCTTTGCGAATAGCTGTATATTTATCAGCTCTATTTTGAATATTATGCTGATAGAAATAACTACTTTTGGATATATTCATAAGATCCAGAAGTTCTTTTAGGCAATAATCATTTCTAAGGGCATCAATTATTATTGCCTTTTCGCAATTTGGTAGCGTTTGTAATTTGATGCCCTGTGCTTTTTTTATTAGCTCAGTTGCTTTTTCGAGAGCGTCCTTTTCAAGCTTTAATTTATGAACTTGCTGTTGTAATAATAAAGCCTGCTGTTCAAGATTCATTACTTGAGTAGATAAGTCTTCAGAAGTAGTATTAATAGTGTTCATTATAAAACGCTCTCCCTGTGGAATTAGTTGCTTTTTCCACTTATAAAGAGAACATGCACTTACGCCCATTTTTTGCGCTACGTTAAAGGCTGTTCCTTCTCTACAAGTAAGTTCTATTGAAGCAACTACCTTATCATTATACGAATATTTTTTTAGAGTTGAACCCTTTAATGCCGACTGCTTTCTATCAGGAATATTTTCATCAAGCCATCTTGTTAAAAGATTACGACTTGGATATCCTAATTCACGGCATGTATTAGCAACATTCATACCATTATTAAGCCAGTGTTCAATTGCAGTTTTTATTTGTTCATCGGAATACTTGGGGGCTCTTCGTTTGTATTGAGACTCAATAAGTTCCCCATTCTTTTTATACTCGCTTATCCATTGTTTGAGAGTGTTACGGGAGCCAGGATAACCTAGTATTCTGATAGTTTTTCTATGGCTCCGCAATTCAAAGTAAGTATCAATAGCTAACTGTTTTTGTTCTAGTGTATACATTGTGCGAACTCCTTCTTTTAAGTCCAGAATTTTGTCCGCACCCTCCCTGGGTCAGTTTTAAGTGTAAATCAACAACTGAGAATTTCATTCAGAAATAAACTACTTAAATTCATCTAATATAATCATCTTTTATATCTCCAACCATATCCACCAGCCTGGGTTCGTCCAGTGCCTCCTCTACAAACAGAGCCGATATTTCCCTGACTAATGTTCATTTTTCTAGACGCTTCTGATAGTGAAACAAATTCCTGTATTACTTTTCCAGAATCTAGATCTATCATTTCAACAGCACGCGACTTAGCCATTGCATTTTTCTTTATGCTACATTTAGGACAACCAGTAGGTTTTTTCCCAGTTCTATGACTTACAGTAGCTTGATATATATTTCGACAATCCGGGCACGTCCACCATACCATGATATCGGAACCTGGTTTGACTTTATCTGGTGCCAGATTACCATTAAGTTCATAATTCCACTCATTTGCAATAAGAGGGTATTTTTCCTTCAAAGAGCCTTTTATTATTGTCATATATTTTCTTATAGTAGGCTCATCTCGTTTTATATTTATATCAAATAGTTTTCTTGTTGGAAGATAAAATTGTAATTTGTCTAATAAAAAGCGAATCACTTTTTCCAATTGCTCAGGTTCATACATAGGACCATCTTCAATAGAGAATCCTTCATCTGCCTGTATCCATTCTCCAGGGCTCATTTTTTCAACTAGACGTATAAGACGAATATTATTTTTTTTACATATCTCCCATTTCTTTTTTTCTCGTTCACGTTTGTCTTTTTTATGCCAAGCTTCGCCATCATATTCTATCGCTATTCTAATTGACGGAATAAAAATATCTAGTTCCATACCATTATTGAATATATTTTTATAACGATTAATAGCATCAGGAAAATATTTTTTTACATAAAAATATACTGCTTGCTCGGCAAAAGATGTTTGTCTACCACTATTACAAATAGGACAATTTGTTTCATGCCCATAGGAAGTTCTATGATTTATTGCAGCAGGGTAGCTATGGCCAGCTGGACATTTCCAATATACTTTTTTCCTTGTACCGTATAAAACCATTTGGGGAGTGAGATTTTCGTTCCTCTCATAGTCCCATTCTTTCGCCAAATTAGGATGGGTTGTGGCTAAATCGTTTTTTCCTGGTACAACTATTTTCCTTTGGCAGCAGGCACACTTTCGCCCATTAGCTTTATTTGATATTTTTGCAGGATAGCGATATCCACACTTTTTACAATGCCAAAATACAGTCGCATTGCTCTTGGGAGTATAGCATTCAGGCCCTTTTTCGTTTAATTCATAATCCCATTCTTCAAGTAAAGCTGGGTCCGTGATACCTAGAACCATATTACTATATCTTGTTTGCCATCTTTTTTTATTTGCGCATTGAGGGCAACCACTCCCATGAATACATCTATCCCCTATTGCCCTTCGCCATTCGTGACCACAGGTTACACATTTCCAATTAACCACTTTTCGTGATATATATGAATAGTTTTGTGGTTCATCATCATTAAGCGAATAATCCCATTCCGCAGCCACATCTGGGAATTTAGTTTTAAGATCATTGGTTCCCGTAACAAGTAGTTTCCCATTGCATACAGGACAATTGTGCCCTTTGGATGTTTGAGAATATACAGAACGTGGATATATATGGTTACTGTCACATGTCCAATATACAATTTTATTTGAATATGGTGTTACATCACCTGGAGTGAGATTTCCATTAGCCGTAGGATGCCATAGTTTTGCTATATCCGGAAATTCTTCTTGTAAGAACTTTTTTGTTGTTTGCATTCGATATTCCTCATACATCAAAGAGGATACTCTCTTAAAAGTATCCTCTTATACACTGTTTATTATTACATTATTAGATAACTACCAAGGTTTACATATACCACAAGGGTCGCTATAGCCTGCATTCAAAACTTCTTCTTTTGTGTTGTATATTATCTGATGATCATTATCTGGTAATCGACTACACGAAGAAGTATGTACCTTACCATTTGTACTATTGACTATATAATAACTACCAGATACTGGGGCTGTTCCAGTTGAAAAATTATTTGCATTGCCAGTATTTGCTGGAGCTGTTGATTGATTGTTGGTTGATTCTTGATTGTTTGAAACGTCATTTGCTGGCGTTTGAATAGAAGCAGATTCTTCTGTTTGTGTACTTGCTACAGCTTCTTGATTATTTGAATTCGCAGTATTTGAAGTTGCATCTGTTTCTGCCTTAGATTCTGTTTCAGACTCTTCTTTTTCTTCGGATTCTTGAATAGTTGAAGCATCCGAAGCCACGTCTTCAACTGATTCTGTACTTGTTTCTGAATTAGCTTCATCTGAATCTTTTTCCTCAACAGTTGCAACTTCTTTAGTTGTTTCTTTTTCTACTGATTCCTCTGTGGTTTCCCCAACTGGCTCACTTGAATCTGTAGGAATCCCAATTAAAGCAGAAAAAGATAATACAACTGCAGCAACAATTGTTATTACCTTATTATTGAATTTCTCAGGTAAAAGATTTAGCAGTAAACCTCTAAATGGTGAACAGATAAAAGCAATTAGCAAGAAAATAATTCCACTTACTATCCCTCCTAATGCAAATGCTGCCAATGCCAACATAGCAAAACAAGCTACTCCTATCCATTCTATTATTTTCTTTACATTCATGATATAATTCCTCCCATATATATTTCTTATTGATATTTAAGACAACTACACTAATCCAACCAATCTAAATCTTCACCTATAATGTTCCACTCTACATATCCATTAGTTCCATCTGATGTCTTAGTATAGCCATAAATATTTAATTTTCCAATTTTGTATCCTTGATAATTATTTGTATACTTCCCATCTAATAATATCTGATAAATATTTTCTAATTCGTCATCGGATAATTCATCTTCTATTGCTAAGCAGATTCCTTCTAATTCAGCTCTGGCATCAACTAAATTTGTATTTCCACTCAAATCCACAGATATCTGCCCTGTTCCCGAAGAACTAAATATATTGGCATACATAGTACCAAAATATGCCTGTGCATGATATTTCGCTGAAGAAATACTAGCCTCACTAATTCCAACATTATCTGAAGTAATGGCATAATCGGTTATTACTTTTTCATTATACCTTACTAGAAAACTATTAATGTTTTTACATGGTTCATATAAAACAATTACCTCTTCACCTGAGTTATTATCAGGTGTAGCTTCTTCTGTTGAATCTACTGAATTATTAATTGTATTTGATGAATCAGTTGTTGGTATACTCGCAGTTTCGACGTCTTCCTCAGTAACAATTTGTTCAGAGTCTTCATTTTCAATTACTGGTGCTACGGCAAACCCAAAGATAATAAAAACAAATGCTACTAGAAAATAAATTAAAGGATTCAGATGCTTAATATTTTCTTGAATTAATTTGTGTAAAATAGGATTTATAACGATGGCAGCAATGAAAAAAGGTATGCCCGCTGATACTTGAACAGTAAAATACGCTATGGCAATAACTATATCCAATATCGAGAAAATCCAAAAAATAAAATTTAATATTTTCCTCATAAACCATTTATCCTCTTAAATGTCAAAGTTTACATCTAAAACAATAGCACAATTACTCTCGTATCAATGTATATGTATTATCACCACCCTGATTCATACCATTAAAATAAGTAGTTTGATTTACCTCGTAATAAACACCATAAGTGATGCCTCCACCTCCATCTCTAGTGCCGATTACAGTTATTTCTCCTGTAGTAGGTATAGAAAATGTTACTGGTGTATTCTTTATCATAAAAGGGTCTCCTAAAGGGGTTCCATCTATTGTTATTTGGACATAATCCCCATCTTCTGCTGCGTAATCCCATACATATATTGTTGTTTCATCTTCGTTGGATGAATGTGTAATAGTAAGATCCCCTCCAATATAGGTTTCATCTTTTGCTAAAATTCTAGTACCTGCTGTAAGTGTTGTTGACATATGTGTTTCTAATGCAGCTTTGGCATCAGCGCTTGTATTGACTGAGGAACTCGAACTTATAGTGGCATATGCTATCATAGTTATTATTCCAACTGCTAAAAAAATACCTGCACCACGTTTGATTCTTTTTGTAAACTTTGATTCATTTGTCTCATATTTATTTGAAGAATCCGTTGATAAATCATTAATATACTCATGTTCATCTTCCAATGGCATATAGTTATTGGAGTGTACATCACTTATTTTTTTTTCATCTACGAGATTTGAATTTGAATTATTTTGGCGTATTTCGTCCATCAGAATTCCTCCTATGCTGCTCTATCATATTTGTGCAAAATCATTGGATATTTATTAAAGTATACACTCATGGCTATTCGACAGCCGATAACCTGAACCAACATTAATATCACCGTAATAATATGCCGTGGAGTACTAATCACAGAAAAGCCTTTAGCAAGAATACTTTCGGCAATTGAAATAATAAACAGATTTATTGTCAACATTACGCAATATGGATAAAGCCAAGGCAATTTATAGTAGCATCTTCTAAAAACTGGAACAAATCCTGTAATCGCAAATACTAATCCAAAAATAAAGCAAAAAACAAATCCTATTGGCGATACAGAAAAACCTGTTTTCAGCATTTTCACTATATCAAAAAAGAAAACCATAACCGTAAATATTGTACCAAAAAATAATGTACCTAAAAGGACGGCGATAAACCAAATTGCAGCTATTATATTAAAAATAATCTCTTTCATATATCTATGCCTCCTGTAGGTCATCTTTTGTAATAGTAACAAGCTCTTCTTTTGTTAAATTAGTATCTGTACTAAGTCTCAATGCTTGATTATTAAGTGATCTTTCAAATACATTTCTGACATATCTACCATTTCCAAATTGTTTATTTTGGCGAGCAACATCTAGTTTTTCTCTCAGAACGGCTTTTGCTTCATTATTCAATGTATATCCTTGTTCCGAATACATATTATCTGCAATTTGAAGAAGCTCATCTGTATTATAGTCAGGGAATTCTATTATGTTCGCAAAGCGTGATTGCAAACCTGCATTTTTGCTTAGAAAATGATTCATGTCCTCAGTATATCCAGCTAGAATAACGACAAGCCTATCTCTGTTATCATCCATCATTTTTACAAGCGTATCTATTGCTTCTTGTCCAAAATCATTTTCACCACCTTGAGCAAGTGAGTATGCTTCATCAATAAATAAGACACCACCTAATGCAGTTTCAATCACCTGTCGCGTCTTTATTGCTGTTTGTCCTACATATCCAGCTACTAGCCCTGAACGATCTGTTTCTATCAATTTATTTGATTGAATGACATTCATATGATACAGAACATCTGCAACAGTTCTAGCCATCATGGTTTTACCAGTTCCAGGGTTACCAGCAAAAATCATATGCATTGTTTGAGTTGAATCTGTTTTTAGTCCAGCACGTTTCCTTTCTGTCTGCATTAGTAAGCGTGCATTTAGACTACGAATATACTTTTTAACAGATTCAAGACCAATGACTTTAGATAGTTCTTTTTCCAAATCATATTCGTTGGATACATTATTTAAAGACTTAATATCTTCTGGAATAATTTGCGTTAAGTCTACACCTGTAACATCTTCTTCAGCTATTCGAGAACTTTGCCTACGGATGATATCTTCAATATAATTACGTACCATTCTGCCATTTCCAGAAGACTGAGTAGAATGTTTTTTTAAGTTGATTATCTCTTCCTCAAATACTTTTTCAGCTTCTTGTGTAATAGAAAAACCACGAGTATTAATCATTTGCTTTCCTATTTTGAATAACTCTCCTTCAGTATAATCAGGGAAGTCTATTCTTAGTGGAAATCTGGATTCAAGACCAGAGTTTCCTTTGAGAAAATCATGCATTTCTCTTGTATAACCAGCTAGGATTACTATTATCTCGCCTTTATAGTCTTCTATAAGTTTAACAAGCGTATCTATGCACTCCTGTCCAAAACTACCCCCGTCATTTGTAATTGAGTATGCTTCATCAATAAATAAAACTCCACCTAATGCGCTTTTAAATACATCTTCAGTTTTCTTTGCAGTTTGTCCAACATATTCAGCAATTAGACCAGTTTTATCCGTCTCAATTAACTGGCCCGACTTTAGTATTCCCATTGATTTGAACATATCCGCAACAACACGTGCAATCGTAGTTTTACCTGTTCCTGGGTTGCCAGAAAATATCATATTTAAAGCTTGTGATGTATCTACATCAATATCTGCTTTCAAACGTTTTTCTCTAGCTAAACACATTTTGTACTGAGTACGAACAAAATCTTTTACGTTATCAAGACCTATAATTTTTGAAAGCTCTTTTTCTAAATCAAATTCTACTGTTTTATCTAATCCAAAATCTGATGGTATTAATAATTCAATATCATCCTCTGGATTTTTTATAATTCTTTGAGATTGATTTAAAATCGCTTCTTCAATGATATTCCTTACTAATCTACCATTGCCACTGTCATTTTTTCCTTTTATTTGATGTTTTTCGAAAATGTGTTGCAAACCTTCAGTACATGTAGTAGATATCTTGTATCCTTTTGCATTCGCTGTTACATTGGCAATCTGTAGCATTTCATCAATAGTATAATCCTCAAATTGCACTATATTAGGGAATCGTGACTTTAAACCACTATTTGATTTCAAGAACTCCTGCATTTCATCATTATAACCAGCTAATATTACAACAAGATCATCTCTATTATCTTCCATTCCTTTTACAAGTGCATCTATAGCTTCTAACCCAAAGATATCCTCTTTTCCTCTACATAAAGAATATGCTTCATCAATAAATAGAACTCCGCCAATAGCGCTCTTTATCACATCTGTAGTTTTAACAGCTGTGTGACCAGCATATTGACCAACCAAATCTGCTCGAGTAACCTCGCATAAGTGACCAGATGAAAGTACTCCTATCGCTTTTAAATATTTAGCAACAATTCTTGCTATTGTAGTTTTACCTGTTCCTGGATTACCAACAAAGATCATATGCATAGAGACGTCAGATTTCTTCAAACCTTTCCCTTCTCGCATCTGTTGAACTTTATAGTTGTTTTCAAGATTCAAAACATACTCTTTAACCCCTGATAGTCCTATAACTTGATTTAACTCTTTACGAGCATCTTCTAGTTCCATTGAATTATAATTCTTTTTATAATCAGATACCCTTATAATTTCTCCGCCCATCAACAACACACAATACCCATTATCGTATGTTAATCTTGCTTTTTCATCATCCCACAATTTTTCTTGAAGCTTCATTTCTGCAAGAGTTTCGTATAGGTTATCGTCTATATAATCAGCTAAGGCCTTAACTCCTTGATTTACACGATAATGCTTTGCCAATTCATTAACAAGAGAGTCATCAAATTCCACTTTAATGTGTAAATTATTGCGGCATTTACCAGCCATATTTATACATAAAGTGTATGCTAAATCTTTTACTTGTTCTTCGTTAATTGAATCAAGAACAATTACATCTCCTAGTTCTTTGACAATCTTATTTCCTAGAATAGAAACTATTTTTTCTTGGGCGACAGTCGTAGTCAATATGAAGAATTTTCCATTAGATACAATATCCGATATCAGTTCTGTATTTAGTACTCCTGTTGCTTCAATTAAGCTACCATTGTTTACCATATAACGTTTTGATAACTTGTATGAACCTTCAACAATGAGCTGATAAATAATATCAAGCTGTGGCAGGGTTGCTTTATCAATATTTTCAAAAACGACCGTCTCAGTGTTACTGTTTAACACTTTATATAAATCACTAAGGAATAATCCATTTGAAGTGTCAGCTGTATAATCAATTAGATTCATAACTGCAACTTCAGAATATCTAAATATTTTCTTTTTCTTTAGTAAGTCACTGATGCACTTAATTGAATATGTTTTTCCTCTACTTTCCTCACCTATAATTAAAATTGTATTCTTAGGCTTCTTGTTATCAAATCCTTTAACAAATGGACGTTTAAAAGCCTTGCAAATAGAAATGCAATCATTTTTTGAGCCAACCCAATACTCCTTTAGTGCATCATCTAAGCCCTCAAACGCATCATTCGCTTTTGATACAAGTTTTGAATCTTCCTTTATCGGAGCATATGCCTTAGTTGATGTTTTTGATATGCCAGAAGTACATGAAGACGAATTCACTTTAGGGAGTGGCGTTTGCACAGGAGAATATGAAGGTGTTGTTATTTGCTGAACATTGTTTTGCCTGATAATCTGTTCTGAGATTTCCTTTTCACGCACGTTATTTTCTGATTTTGCAATAAATCCATGTTCATCTATGGCCACTTTAATTTGATATTCCGGAAATAGAAATTTTAATATTTCCTTTGCATTTTTTGCCATGTAATATATCCTCCTAATCAAGCCGTTTCTATATATAATTCAGAATATATCTAATCCATTTTGCAGTATTTTCAGCCAATTCGTTGTCTTCGCCATCAAATTGTTTGTACTTACCGCTGTTTCCCATTGGGTATGTAATATAATGATTGTTGTTTTCTACATTGATAGTGCCTAAAACTCTCCCTTTATATGAGACCTCTAGACTTCCATCATTTAGCCTCTTTGTTTTATAAGAAATAGCAAGATTATTTTGTTCCAAACTATTCACGAATGACTGTATAATAAGTTGCTCTCGCGATTTGATATCAGTGATACTGTTTTCTACAAACTCATTGCTTATATAATCGCTGGCTTGTACATTATTCTCAATATATGAAGCAGTTTTAATCACTGGGCGACTATCAGTTGAATCATAGCCATCCTCCGCAGCATATGGCTCAATCTTTTTCATTAACATGCTACTCGTAATATTGCAACGATTCTCAAATCTCATGCAAAAGTCTCTTGGATCTACATTTTTCAAGATGCTACTTTCAAATATATCTCGAACAAATTTTATCGAATATACATACTCATCATTAATGTCTCCGTCTTTATTACGCCGCTGAGTGTATCCCGAAATGGTTATTCCTTTAATGCTCGGACTAGCATTGAAAACATTAGCAGAAATGAAAATCGCCAATCCGAATACTAAATTTACATATTCATGCTTGAGAGTAGCTTGCGACTTTTTCTTTTCTTTGAGATTACCACTTGCTAATCTAACTATCTCTTGATTTGGAATATCCTCAATTTCAGGTAAATCTACATCTAAATACATTATATGCGCTGCTTTATGCCAGTCATAATCAACATTTATCTCTACTGGTAATTCACAAGAAGAAATCCATGATTCAACCGTATTAGTTACTTCTTCATCTTCTCCATTAATTAAATTAATCAGATACTGCTTATTAGCTATGAATTCAGTGTTAAATCTTTCATTCTGAGAAACCTCATTAGCAGCTTCTTCCATATCAAATTGAGACTTTTTTTGTTCCCAATCTGCGATAGCCGTGTTTAATCGATTTGGAAGATTAGCTGCAACATATTCCCTACGCAATTTTCCAACATTAAAGATATTACCCTTAACATTTTCCCTGGCTTCTACAATAAGAATATTTCGGATGTGCTCTTCTGTAGGATATATAATTTCAAATTCTTTTTTAACATAGACAGGTGGTCGTAAACTATTTAAGATATTGATATATTGTTCTTCATTGTCTACCTGTGGAGACATTTTATATATATCAATAAACTTACTATTATCATCTATAGAATTATTATAAATTTCATCTAATTTTTCTTGGCGTTGAGTCTCAAGATTCCGCACCATATTCTTATAGGAATCTGTAGCTTTAATCTTTCTGATTACAGACTGATCTGTAATTAGCGCACCATTTTTATCTCTAATTTCAACTCTTCCGTCAGCATTCATCACAAGCTGCACCTGACTTGGAACTGCTGCTCCGGTTCCTCTATTAGCAGATGTTGAATTGTGATATCCTCTTGAAGATTTTGACCTATGACCGCTAGTAAGACTTTTACTATACGACAACCCCGTTCCTGGTATTCCCACTGTAGCTCTAGCTCCACGTCCACCAACATTCAGAGAATGTCCTCGTCCACCCAATGACAAGCTTGCGCCAGACTTTGAAAAATTCACTCTAACACCTTTACCGATTTTTACAGATTTCCTGAATCGCATTCCCATTTTTATGTCCTCACTACTCTATTGTAAAATTATATGTAACAGAAAAATGTACACTCTGCCCACTATTTTTTCCGCCATTTTCAGTTACATAAAAATCGATTGTTTCTGAAAATCCATTTTGTAAATCTTCTGCTGTAACTATATGAGTTGCTGAACCTTGACCAACGTCTGGATTCTCATCTGATTCAACATACTTAGAATAAAATGTAATTGTATCCCCCACAGAAATCTCTTTCGTGCCAGATACACTTTCACCATCAATTTGATCAGAATAGGACCAATCACTACCTATATTATTTGAACTCAAACGGGAGCGTTGAACATTTACCTTCATTGCTCTCATGTTTTCATCAACAGATAGATCACACGAATTCTGAATATTTCCTTGCACTGTTGCAGTTATGGTTGCACTCCCAGCAGCTACTGCTGTTGCACAACCATTTTCATCTATGGTTATTACATTTTCATCACTTGAACTCCAATTGACATTTTTTACCGACGCATTTTCTGGAGTAGTGATGATTGATATATATGTGGTTCCACCTAATCCTAAAACAGTTTTTTCTGTTTGCAACTCAATTGATTCTGGATCAATCAAGCCATCATCCTTTACAACTACTTTGATATGCTCAGATTCAATTGTCCCATCTTTTGATGTTGCGTAAACTTCAGTTTCACCTGGTGCTACACCATCGATAACATAATATAATGTAGTTGTCATTGAATCTCGTTCATATCTTATGGTTGCAACGTTTTCGTTATCACTTTTAAATACTACATCTTCTGGAGAGAAGGAATCTCTATCCTTTACTTTTACATTAATACTAGTGGCTGATGTGCTCTCGCCCTCAATAACTTCGAATTCATCTTTATAAATAGAAAACCCTTTAATATTATTTGTAGTTCCATCTGAAGATGCATTTTGGGAATCACTAGAACTGGTTCCTGTAAATGCAATTACCATATATAGAATTATAACTACGGCGATTATTGTGATTTTTATCGTTTTGCTGAGCTTTTTACTTCTTACAACTAATATTGTAAGTGGCACAGGAAATATAAATAGCCATCCAAAAACCCATAACCATGTTTTTCTTTTTTTAGGTTGTTCTGCCCTTTCAAACTGAGCATTAGAATTACTGGTTCCTATATCTTTTGTATTATTAATTGCTTCTTCAGAATTATTATAGTCTGTAAAAAGTGGATTTCCACAGTAATTACAATTTGAATTTTTCTTGTCTGAATCTACCTGAATTGATGCCCCACAACTAGGACATGTCATACTAATAATCTTCATAAAACCCCCTCAATTCTATATTATTTATATATTTTCAAGCTTAACACTACCACCAATCCTTTCTCTTCATTTTTTTCATATATACATCCAATTCATACATTTTTTGTTTATATAGTTTTACGCAAGTATCAATATCCGATTTATTAAAACCTATGTGTTCATAAAACTCTGCCCCTTTATCTTTTCGATACCCTGTAATACAAAAATCGCAATCCATGAAACTTTTTGCTGGCACAATACCAGCCAAAGTAATCACTGAAAACTTGTTTTTAAAAACTTCAAAAAAAATTTGTTTTTTGGGATAACCGATATCTATGGATATAAAATCCCCATTAAATCCATAATTAGGATGTCTATTCGTACTTAAAGGATGTGCAACAAGCGCAGATCGGATTGCCTTTAAATACTTTTGAACAGACATCATTTTATCTGTTTCTGAAAAGACAAAATTTGCCAATAATTGCGGTTCTATCAGTTTTTCAAATGCTTCGCAAGTATCCATTATCCATACTGCCACTTGGACCATATAATAAACATCCTTCCGCCCTTTTATATTTCTAGGATTCGTATATTCAATATAGTCCTCATAATCGTAATTTAATTTTTGGATAAAATCGCAACTGAGATTATAGTTCAATTTATTTCCATAAATCCAATGTTTATCCAATCCACCTTTACTAAAAAAAAATATTTTTTCTTCCCCCATATCTTTTCTTTCTAATTCAAATTATTATTGTGCTTACTAAGCTCTTCCATAAACCCAGCTGTAATAACTCCAGCTGGCATTGCAACAATTGCAATACCTATAAAAGAACTAATCATAGTTATCAGTTGTCCGACAGCAGATACAGGATATATATCTCCATATCCCATTGTAGTTAATGAAATTGTCGCCCAATAAACTGCATGAAAATAATCTCCAAATGTTTCTGGCTCAACGTTGAGTATTACCAATGCTGCAACTAAAATATACACAATGGCTATTCCCATAATTGTAATAAAAGCTTCTCTTTGCTTTTGGAATACCTTGATAAAAATATGAATGCTTTTAGAATATCTAACTACTTTGAACACCCTAAACACTCTTAATGTTCTAAACAACCTAAAGATTTTCAGAAGTCTCCACCCACTATTAATCACAGTTATTGATGGCAAAATAGAAACCAAATCAATAATTGCCATAGGTGTAAATGGATACATTACAAAAGATTTCAGACCTCGATTTAACTTATAATCGGCAGTTGCCATTCTAGCCAAATAATCAATTATGAAAATAATTGCTGAGACTTTATCTATAATATTGAAAACAATATTTGTAGATGTGAAGGCCAACGGAATTATGCTTACTACAATAACAAGCAGCATGAAGGTATCATAAATATCACTCGCCCTATCATTTTCCTTTGCCACCTCAATAATTTCAAATAATCTGCGTCTAGTTCCCATATAATCTCCCTGCTTTAACGCAATTCAATTTAGTCATCACAATTTTTAATTTAGTCATTTAACCCTCAAATGACTAAATTAAACTAAAAATGACCAAATTAAAATTTTACATTTTCTAGATACTTCCACTCCATAAATCCGCAATTCTGTGCCGACTTATATACCGGAAGTATCACTGACTCAAGCTCTTTTTGAAACTGCTCATACTCTATTTCTGATTCGTATATGCGATATTTAATTTTGTCATCATTGAAATGCTTCTTGGCACACTTCTCAAACTCCTTACGAACTATATCGTATTTACGCATCATTCTATATGAACGATACTCAAGCTCCGCTAAACGTTCAAAGTAGGTATTCCACTCAGGCAAGTTATTACTCTTTGAACTGTTGATACTCCTAGTAGTCGGATTCAAATTCCACATCTCATCATGTGCCACGTATGACCAAGGTACAAAATGATCTATGGATATATCGTTTGGAGTCAATATAGTCTTGCCATATATCTCTTCCACTGGCTCTGGAGATACAGTCAGAATCAGCTTCCAGTATTTCTTCACATCATCCAGTTTACGTTCCTGCGGTGGGTACAGCTTGTCAGCAATACCTGGCACATTTGGATTTCTTCTTTGCAAATAAAGAATCATGTTGTACTCAAGCCAGCCTCGAATAATCTCCTGATTCTTCACAAAGTAATTAACCCATTCATCCTTCACAATGATTTTGGATGACAGGCCATTTAACCCTAGGAAGTAATAGATGATGCCGTTGTGATTATTAATATTTTCAATAAGTATATCTTTTGGAACATCCCAAGCTTTGCCTTTTATTCCAGGAACAAAAGGTGCTTGTAAACGATAAGGAACATTTAATATCAATGTCCTTTTCTTTGAATTTATTTCTTTATCCTGCGTCTCAGATAAATATGCGATAAGCTCAGGCTTTTTGATATTTGA
>JAEEGL017339330.1_pt1 | contig 22579 bp, 19 predicted proteins | sample 9134231 | NCBI WGS metagenome assembly JAEEGL01 (sample SAMN16246548, study PRJNA631951) | gut metagenome | biome: gut microbiome; feature: rumen; material: fiber-attached | host: Bos | place: Iran: Karaj | collected 2018-10
GTTAGACGGTATTTGTTATTGCTGAAATAACTCAACATTTACCGTTTCTAGAAAATTTGTACATTTCTTTGTGCAATCAGAGTGTTGTCCTTCATTTAAGAATGCACCCATTCTTGCATAGAACTTGTTTGTTTTCTAGAGGAGATAATAACGATTGTCATCAATGATGTTTATAGAATAGATTATCTTTATTTGTACAAAAATAATGAGATTCTATGAAAAAAAAAAGAAAAACTCAAAAAGAATAGAAATGATAGTCTGATTTATTAAATAAGAATAAAAAATGCCACTTATACCATCCATTTTTTCTCATACTTTCTCCTCCAAAACAAAAAAAGACATCGGCTCTTCGCCGCTGCCTCTAAGAAGAAGATGACTTTGCAGGCAACTCTCGTCGGATGAGCTTAAGTCATCCTGAGAGACCCATCCATGCAGCCGAAATGCTATAATATTCCTTACGTTTAGACTTTTTCAATTTCTCCCTTTTCCCTTGATATATTTTATCACGCGATACACTACATAACAAAAGAGTAATAATCCTATTACAAATGGAGATAGAAAATATACAATAACCAATACGAACTCGAATCTGGTAAGATGACCAACAGGGAATGTTTCGTCCCATTCTTCGTCTTCTGAAAGAGTCAGCGAATCTTGCTGAAATTCGTTTTCATTCTCTATGACATAGCACGGTGTAACTTGTTCTTCGTTGTCAGAACCATAGGCTGCACCAAAGATAGCCAAAAGTGTGATTAAGCCAAATATCATTTTCATAATAGTCGCTTTTGTTTCCGTATTCCCTTATTCTTTATGTAGTTGAACACCAGTTTGCCACAATAATAGACAAATGCGATGCGTATGCCTATGGCAATGATAACATACACGGCACTAACTATAAGAAATACAATCAATGTGACATCACAGGATGTGTCCCATTCTCCATTCATCATGGCTTCGTCCATGGCTTCGGCTAGACCGGCTTTTAATAGTATCATATTAGTTATGTTTTTGATAGTTTTTCCCCATCGGGACTTCCATTAGTATATGTCAAAACGACATAAAAGGTAAACTCAAATCATTGACGAGTAATTAACGGCTCATTCCACGGTCATTAACGTCAAAGAGCCCTGGTCAAGCAATTTTCACCTTAATCGGCAGATATTTGCGCCAGGTCTTCTTCTTGAATATTTTTTTTCAGATCTTCACGCCGAACCCATTTGGAACTCCACCAATTGCCCTCCTACTGCACCTACACCTTTCAAAAAGCTATTTTCATCATCAATATTTTTCTAATTTGTAAAATATATCCCCATACACCTTGACAATCCTAATTTTTGGTCCTAATTTTGCACTCGATAAAAATTTACTGCAAAAAGTTTAATTAAAAAATTACAGACTATGATTCCGGGAAATGCTAAAATCGTGAAGTGCCCATATTGCGGGACGAAGAAAGAACTGTTTACAATGGTTTCAGGGAATACCTTCGGCGCCACCTTTTGGTCCGACAACAAAAGGATTGCACCAATGCTACCCATGGTATCTCCGGTACAGAAATGCCCCAGTTGCGGAAAATATTATTTTGAAAATAAGAACAGGTGCGGAAAAGGCGACAGCCACTCATTCGAACTTGGCGAACTGACCTTCCCCGAGTGGAAAGAAGCATACGCCCAGTTCCAAGCAGAAGGAGTGGATGACAAAACACTTAATAATGTCCGATACTGGTTAATCCATTCCTACAACGATTATTACTATAGAAGCAAGAAAGCCCCAAACCCTTCTGAAGAAGACTTTGAGTTCTTCTCGAAAATAGTCGTCGAACTTATCGATTCGTTCAATTGGAACTCAGCAGCAGATATATTGATGAAGGCAGAGTTGTATCGAGAAGCGAACATGATGCAAGAGTGTCGGCAGGTACTCGACACCATACCGATCGACCAATTGAATGAGGATCTTAAGGACATATTCGACGGCATCAAGCTCAGGATGGAAAAGAACGATAACGTGGTATTCCAACTATACGAGTAAAGATTCCCAACACCTTATTCCTTCAACAGATATGAGAAAGTCTTTATTAGTTATTCTATGCACATTCGTTGTTATGATGTGCGGAGCGTGTCAAACGAAAGAAGATAGCAGTATCCGGGATCTTCAGGAATCCATTTGCAGACTATCAAGTGTGGCGAACAAGATTGATCACGATATTGAATCGATGTGGGCATACAGAATGGCGGATAGTATAGCAGGATCCATGGAACTTAAGGACGAATCCATTTGGCGTGATCTGTCAAGGGCATATTCTGCACTCTCCTACATCGGCTATGGGATGTCATATGTACGTACTGTCCGTCATGGGGATCTCGATTTGCTTCGAAAACTTACAGAGGTTGCCGTAGACTGCAATCCGGATACTGTTATGCCCAATAGGAGTCTTCACCTTATGGAGTTGAAGTCAGATCAGTCTTTCATAAATTTTTATGGCGTATCAAACATGGAGGCGACAGAATCGATGATGGAACTATATGAGAATTATTCAAACATGTTGGATTCCATCTATTCGACCGACGAATCAGCTTCCCCTCAAAACCTGTCGGAGAATTTCATCCAGTTTCAAAGAGAAAACAAGTGCTTCTTCTTTGTGTATGCATATATGCTTTCCGACCTGATTTCTATAAACAGTGCCACGGAAGAGGAACATCAAAGGAAATGCGATGTTGTGATGGAACTTGCCAACGAGATGGATTCTCTGCCATCTGAATGGGAAGCCCGCCTTTCAAAACAGATTGAAGTTAGAGCCAGGCTCATAAGTATGTTGTCTGATGAAATCGAAGCTCTGGAATGAAAATGTCAAATAATACAAAATAGTTATGATTTGGGGTATTTTGATTGTGATAGCTATTGCTATCTTATTACCGGTGCTATTCTTCCGTTTTCTGGTTTTTGCAGTCGAAGCTGGATTCCGTAGCCATTTTCCTCTTGATTACCTGGTCCATCTTAGATGGATTGAAAGAGAATTGGCCAATATAGGATTCCAGCGAACAATAATTCTTGCCCCGGGGAGCAGTTGTCCAGGTGTGATGATGAAGAACGATGAGACGGACACTGAAATAGAGGTTAGTCTCTATGCCCCTGTATTATCTGGTTCGAAATATCACATTGAAGTTTTGAATCCGGCCACACAAAAATCGATCACTCTTCCTCTTGAAGAATCTGACGAAAGCAAACAGATGCTGCATGGGTTTCTGGCTATGGAAAACTAACAGCCTCCTTCTCACTGTTCCCTGGGAAAAATATCTCTTGACAACTGGAATCCTTAAGGGTTCCATATCCATTTATGGGGAATGCGATTTCGGATGGTTGACAATTAGTGTCCATTTTTTTGCCAATAGTTAACTATATTAAGGATACTATTTTGGACACACTTATATTTTTACTTTGTGTCCATTTTTTGAGGCAATAGTTAACTATATTAAGGGTACTATTTTGGACACACTTATAAGAACTAACTCAACAACTAACTTACTACCGAATGGAGCGTAGCGGAGTGAGGGTTGGGTATATCGGAGCGAAGCGGAGATATACTCATCTGTCCTAATCCCTACGGAGTATCAGGATGTGTCTTTGTCTAAAGACAAAGCCCTTTTTTGTTCCAACAAGTTGTAACAAAAAAAATAGATTTAATAGGGAGTTTTCATCTATTTCTTGAAGGTTCACCTTCCTTAATTTTATAGAATTTGGGTGTCAACCATTGTCAAATCTCATGGACATTAGTAAAAAATGTCCATTTCAATGCTTATGCAAGTCTTTACCCGTAAATTTGGGTAAAAAACACTTTAGATTTACAAAAAAGTAGCCAAAATGCATTTTTCTCCCTGGAAATTTTGGTTTATTCAAAAATAATAGCGATATTGCAGCCCGAAAGTATATGCAAACCAATAGTAAATTGTTTTTATTGAAAAGATATGAAAATTGTTTATAACGAACTCGTGACCGTTGAAAGTGACCTTCATAAGGCCTATTACCATGTCGAAGACTTCGATCTCAATGAGTGGGATATAGCATTTAAGCGTGCTAATGGTAATGGTTTAATGAGTTGTGAACATGATTCTGAAAACAGTAATGTCATTGTCACTATTGAGGCAGACAAGCAATCCGCATCAGCAATGGCAAATACATTGGTGTTATCGTGTCTTCTATCCTCCTCATTTGAAGATTTTGAGATATCCAAATCTGATGATGATTATGTTGTTTTCTCTTTTTGTTCACATCTTTCTCCTCAATTTCTTCTATATATTTACGGGCAATTAGACGAAATTGATGATTGTTATTACCAAAATGAAATTGATTCTATTGAATCAGAAGTTCGTTGGGAGACATGGAGAGATTTTGCAAGAGAATGGGGGCTTGAAAAGTTCTTAGGGTATTTATCAATTCATTTGGATCCGGACTCTCTAAATAATGGAGAAGAGATTCTTAGTACAGGCTCACCCAGTGATTTTAGAGAATGGATGAATTCCGTTACAAGTGGAATGGAAATGCCCGATAAAAAAACCATTCTCTATAAAATGATTTCACGTCCGTTCATAGACTCCTTCTATCAAGATGGAGTGATGTTTGATGATTATTTTTATAAAGTATTGTCATCATGCAGGAAATCATATGCAAAAGAGTATAATAGCTGGAGGAAATTAGAACGGCTCCAGCGCAGTAATTATAAAATGAGTTCTCTCACCGATATTTTGTATAGAGGAAAACTCTCCTTAGAATAATTGTTCAGCCTTTATGATTATTTTGTTGTAGATTTGTTTGATTATTTGTTCAAGGCAATGAATTCAGATCTGAGAGTTAAGCTGATTAACCAAGATATAGTCGATAAGATAAATAAATTCCCAAATCCTCGGTTGGCCGAAATTGCAAATGAACGCTACAAAGAATACAGGAAATGGTCCAGAGATTGTCTTGATTTCGAGTTTAAGTCAGTGGTTCCTAAGATCGAACTTGTTGGCGAAAAACACGCGAATGTACTTGATGAAGTAGCAGAACTGATCTCAGATAAATCTTTGACATTGCCTGTAAACTACAACTTCAGGGATGAAAAATGGTTTTCACAAGAAATGGTTACAGATGTCCCTTGTATGCATTTGAAGTCATCTATTAAAAGCGAGGATGGTAGAAATAAAAGCGAGGATGGTAGAAAGTTCTGTATCTTGCTCAATGCTATGGCCAAATTGGGTTATATTGAGGATAATGAAGAGAACCTCAAACGGATGGCTCAAGCTTTATCCGGCTTCGGAAACGAGGGATACAAGCCGGTGATGCTGCGTAAGAGGAATGGAAAGGGAACAACTAGCAGGGCAATATGGTTCCTTCTGCAAGAAATAGTTGATAATTCAACTCCGGAAGGCAAAAGGGAAAAAGGAGAAGATTATGGCAGCAAGTATGCAATAGTAACTAATCTCTTCAATTTCCGTGATTGGGATGAACAAAACTATTTCGAAAAGACGAACCCCAACTCCCGTAACCCAGGACGTGCGAAAGAAGATATAAAGAGACTTCTGAAGATTATATATGGTTTATAACCCTAACACAAATAGAATAAGACCCGTTTTATATGGAAGGAAATATCACTAAGCGCTACCTTGGCCTGCGCCAGGAGGAAATTCTGGAGGTCTATGATTTAGCAAAGCCGTTGACGGAGGGATTATTGTATCTCTCCGGTTTTTTCTTATGGGGGGGGGAGGGGGGTGTTGTTTGTCTATAATTAAAGAGGTTATTATTTGTAATCTTGAGGATTTTTGCTTCTTCCTTGTATTTTTTGTTGCCAAAAATGAAAAAATAACACAAATAATATACAAGCTTTTTATTTTTTTAGTAGATTTGACTCGAAAAAATGTACATTATTGCATTTTTGAATGGAAATATGATTATGAGATAAAATACGTTATTTCAAGAATCATGAGATAAAGACAAATCGAACACAAGGATGTTGGTGGCAAACTTAAACAATCAAACATTATGGCAACCCAGTCTATTGGGAATGTCCAATTACTGACCCTTCGATAAAGAGCATACAACCTAGTTTCAAAAGAAGTGAGGCATCAACTTACAATGGAAGGAAATGTGGTGTCAGAAAGAGTAATGGCTTTTATTGTGATTGTTCAGGGTGTTCTTCAGGTAATAGGGATCCTTATCGATGGCCACTGAATGCAGCAGACCTCCCGATGGTCTGCTGCTCATTCTTCTCAGTTTTCATTGGTAAGGTGTTTCGGTGAGGTCAATGTCTTGCCCATGCAGAAGGCGCCTACGACTTCGGCACCCATGGACTCGAGTTTTGTGGTAAAGGTTGCGAGAGAACGTCCGCTTGTAACGACATCATCGAAAAGAAGGCATTTGCGTCCTTGGAAGAACTACTCGTCAAATTCGATGACTTGTGCAGATGTGATTCTCTTTGAACTGCCTTGCTCGTGTACAGCAATTCTATCACCCGTGACAGTGATATGGTAATACGCATTGGTGGCTCCGCTCATCGCGCAAACGAGTTTCGAAAACTCTTTGTATCGGATTTCATTCTTTTCGGGGGATGATGCCGGAATGCAGATGAAGGTGATGTCCTTGGCCTCCTTGGTGCCGAAGATGGACTTAATCAGCTTTGCGGTATGAAGTGCCACTCCGCTCTGATGCTTGCCGTCCTTGAAGTCCCAAATGGCGGTCCTTGCGCTCTCGAGCGGAAGGCTGACGTTCTTGATCGGGATGGGACATAGTCGAAGAAATGAACCAAAAACCGGTCTCCCCACTTCTCGTCATAAATTGCTCTCATGTCTCTTTCTTTTTTTCCCCTTCCTTCAGTTTCCTGAATTCGTGGTTCTCGTTAATATTCATTTTATCGAGGCCCAGAAGGAACAGAAGACGGCAATTCGCCATACATGGACCGAAAATGTCAGTCGGCAGGACTTAGATTTTCGAGGATATATTTGGCATTTGCAGTCAGTTCTAACTTTGCCGAGTAAAATGAATATATGAGGTCCACGTACAGGAACAAGCATGATAGGGTCATTTGTCTGTTATGGACAAATCATCTGAAACGAAAACATCATTGCTGGCATATGAATGTTGTGATGGGCACGTATAACTGTGTTGTTTGTTGAAATTGGAATTGTTGCCAAAAGCCTTTATTTTTTCTGCATTTTTACCTTATTGATTAGGAAAAATAGTGTTTCCATTTAGGAAATACGAGAAATTCCTGAATGGATTTTTCCTTGTTCGGCTTCCTGAATATCCTGTATCTAAAACTTGCGTCTTTATGACATATACACTATCTTTGCAACCGGAAATCGGAAAGAAATCCAAAATAACACCCAAAATATTAAAAAAAATGAGAAACAGTAAAACTCTTATGGCGGCTCCGCCATCAGCCTACAATCAGGCTACAAAAGATCTGCTGAACAACATGTATCTCAGCAACGTGAAGAAGCGCCTTCGTCAGCTCAACCAGCCAAGCGTCAATGACCAGCGACGTTGGGTGTGGGAGCTTATCCAGAACGCGAAGGACAGTATTGCCAACAACCCGGATCGTGATACGGTAGATATCATGATCGGGGTGAACGACGATCGTGTGGTATTCATGCACAATGGCGATCCCTTTACGCCAAAGGCTCAACTTGGCCTGCTTTACAAGTATAGCCAGGACAAGGACAACACGCAGAGTACAGGCCGCTTCGGCACAGGTTTCCTAACCACCCATTGCCTTTCCAAGATTGTATCGATCGAGGGAGACATGTACAGGGATGATAGCTGCCGGGATGCTTGCGGCTTCAGCGTAACCATGTACCGAGACGGGCTGCTTGATCGAGAACTTCTTGACGGCATCAGACGTATGAACGAGAGTCTGCGTTTCTATGAGGAGACCTCAGGGTGGACTACCTATACATATGACATCAAGACTGAATCTGGAAAGGAGGCTGCCAAGCTAGGCATTCAGAACTTCTATGACAACATCGCACAGACCATGCTGTTCTGTCCCCAGCTTAACTCAGTCCGACTGAATGATCATGGTCATGAGGTGTATATCGAGCGTCATCCGGTTGAGATGCTGGAAGAAGGTGTTTTTAAGGCATCGTTTACTATCCATTGCCCCGAATCCGACAAAGTTCGCAGCTTCGTTTATATCTCGTCGAACAATCACAGCGAGGAACTGACGAAGCGATATAAGGTTCCCCGCGACATCCGCCTCACGATGGCAGTCGAGGTTGACGCCGACAACAACATTGTCTCGGGTAGTGAGAGCACCACACATCTTTATTGTGCCTTGCCGCTCGTCGGATCTGAGGAACAGATTACCGAGCCGGTTTTCATCAACTGCTTGGATTTCGAACCGGACGAGGAGCGCCAGCGTCTCCTTCTGGAAGGCAACCTGACTACCGAGCATACCGTCATTGATGAAGAGACCGAGGAGTCATATACAGAAACCGTCATCTCCGAGTGTGGAATCAACCGACTCGTTTATGGCGATATCACCATGTTGTTTGAAAAGCTGGTGTCGTTCTTGTCAGAGATGGAATATGGTAACCTCTATTATCTTGCTGACGGCCTCAAGTCTGTCAGGAAGTTCAAGGATCTTGATGACGAATGGTATTTCGAGAATGTTACCGAGAAGTATCGTTCGGTGCTCGAGTCCTATCCTGTGGTAAAGACCAGCAATTGCAGCGGTTTCAAGAAACTGGAGGATGTCATTTTCGTCAAGGAGGCCAAAGAAGAGAAGGATGAAGCGGAGGGCAGGCTCTATTCCCTCCTGAAGTCCATTTATCCCAACAGGCTCATTGATTCATCCTGTCAGCGTGAATGGAGTGCCCGCGCATGGAAGGGTTTGACGATCTGGACCATTAAGGAACTTTGTGAGAACGTATCGTCATTGGGCAACTGGGGGAAGCTCGTGTTGACTGATGAGGTCCTCAAAAACTGGTACAACCGTTTCCTGGCCCTTGCCAAGGAGGATAACACCGATAATCTGACAGATTACGCCCTTCTTCCCGATATGTATGGGGATCTCAAGAGATATGATGATTCCGACTTCCTGCAGAATCATGGAGTTTCCCAGGTCGTACTGGACATTGTCTCTTTTCTCGGCTATGATCTTCGTGAGCATCTGCTTCATGGTGACATCACTTCAATCTCGCTTCCCCGCGAGTGCAATTCCACCAGTTACTCGGCATTGATTAATCGCCTTGTCAAGGATATTCTGGATGAAAGCTACACCAGCGACAGTGACAAGCTTCGTAAGATTGCTCCTGTATTCTCCGTATTCCAGTCACAGCCTGTCTGGGATTACGCTTTCGCAAGTCAACGTAAGAATATATGGGATATGCTGAATGGCCTTCACCCCGAACTGTTCAATGTTGAAAAAAATCTGACGGAGGACCATATTCTCAAGTCTGCCTGGGACGCTGCTGACCCTTGGGTAATCAAGGTGATTATGGTGGAGCTGCAGGATTGTGGCGATCTCAAGTATCTTCCGAACAATCTAGGCACCGTTTGGCTCAATACGACGCTCAAGTGTCTGGCCTATTATATGTCTCTGTCCTTTGATGACTACGAGATCGTTCCTGACCAGCATGGCAGGTTCCACAAGCGCTCCAGTCTTGAGATCGACCTTGGCGTGCCGGCTGTATTGAAGGAGGATATCTTCTCTGAGATCGGTGTCGACCTGATGTCCGATCTTCTGCATGCGGATATTGAAGGACTGTCAATCGGCATGACACATGGCATTGATGCAGACACCGCCGCAACTTGTATTGATAAGAGCTTGAGCTCGCAACAGGACAAGAATGTTGCCTTGTTCGTACTGAGCATTATGCCCCAGAACCAGAATACGGGTCTTTATCGACAGCAGGACCTCATCTGGAATCTGGCAAAGCTGCATTTCCCATCGGAATGTGCTGAAGTGGATTCTCATGCACAGATCGACTTGTCGTCGGAAACACTTTGGTCAACGGCCAGCCAGTTGATTCGTGACAACATCATCGAGATCATTGAAGATGCTGAAGACCTGGATGGTTACAACCAGCGAATGAACGGCAACATGGAAGCTACTATCGCTACCTTGAACAAGTTCTACTCCTACCTGGTACAGGTCAATTACGATTACAGGGATCTTCAGCTCGTGCCCAATCAGAAAGGCTCTTTCATGCGGATGTCCTCACTGATGAAGGATGACGGCAAGATTCTGGAGGAAGCCAAGAATGCAAGCGAGCTTCTGCTGGACGAGGATGACCATTTCAGAAATGTCCTGGTCAATGTCGAGATCTATCCTGCTCCGGGCAAGGTATACGATGTGGAGAGCGCTTATGCCAAACTTGACAAGAAGGTTATGGATATGTATCCGAGCCAGGCCTCTTCACCTGATGAAGATTATAAGGATGGTGTATCAATCATCGTGGAGGAACTTCGCCATCATTATTCCGAGACTGAGTTCGGAAATTACTTCCCGCTTGTCAATGCCAAATACAGCGATGTTGTCCTGAACATTGTCTGGACTTCCGAAGACCGTCAGAAAGTACAGAATATCAAGAAGCGCTTTGAGAAGCTGAGCCCTGAAACACAGGATATGTTCCTTGACAGAGGTGCAGACCTCATTGCAGATCTTGAGTCTGAGAAGCAGCGTCTTACGATTGAGAACGATTGCCTGCGTCATCAACTGGAGGCTCTGACAGACAGAAAGGCACTTGAGTCGCAGTCTCAACGTCTGCAGGCCGAGAACGAGTCTCTGCGTCGTCAGCTCGCTGCCATGATGGTCGGCAACACGGTCGGGGTTAGTGCCGTAGTCAATGGCGGCCTGTCAACGGAAGAGATGATTGCCGCCAGTATCGAGGCTCAGAGTGCCGTAAGGGCATGCCTTACCCAGCTCGGATTCGTCTATACTCAGGAACAGGGTGACCACAATTATTCTACCATCGACGGCGTGAAGAAGGACGGTGTGGAGTATCCGCTCGTCGTCAAGAGTTACAAGTATTCCGATGCTCCTTTCCTTCTGAGTGCGAACCAATGGCTGCAGCTGATGAAGCCGAACAGCATGCTTGCAGTGCACATAGGTGGTGGCGATGTCATCTTCTTGAAGCTGAAGGATCTGCTCCAGTCACAGGACATTCTCTCGTTCAGCTTTAATACCGAGAACCTGGACAAGGCCAATCGTATCGGTGATCTTGCACGGATTATGCACTACTTCGCCAATGTCCAGTTCGATTTCGGACATCTCCTGCCAAGGCAGTATACCCGTGCTGGCGCTATGTCCGACCTGTGCTTCGAGGGTCGCAACCACAGCGAAAGGCTTGTGGCAGGAACGAATGAACAGCTTTAGTCAGCCATATGTACTACAGCAGGAAATTACACTGGCAATTCCTCGAAGAAGAATTGACCGCACAGACAGAGGCTTTCAACCGCAAGGTTGGAACCTCTGCCTCCTATCTGCTCCACGAAACGGGAGAACTGTTTGTCGGGATGTTTCTTGCCATTAAGGAAAATGGCGAGATGATTCTGAAGCTTTCAAATGCCAGGCCATTGCCACGCAAGGGCGAGTATCTGTACTGCATGACTCTGCCTCCCCGGTTTACGGACTTCAGGACTTGGGGTGATATGACTTATGGAGACCTGATACGCAACAAGACCGATTTTTCGGAAATCGTCTGCATCTGGCAGTCTCCCAGCGATGATCCGAGATTCAGTCTCGTAGGTTTCCGGGGCATGAATCTTGAGTTCGTGCAGTACATCATGGAGTTCCCAAGGGCGATACTGGTGATGGGACCCAACAAACCGCCATATGAGTACATGGCGAATCTGCAGGAGGTCATCAAGAATACCGTCAATGGCAACATTTCCGCTATTCTTGACAATGATTACAGTGCATCCGCCTGGCAACCCATTCTGTTGGACCAGTCCAAGAACATCCCCGGCTTCATGCTGTCACAGCTGAATCTGTCGGACGTTGTTATACTGCAAGGTCCTCCAGGTACCGGCAAGACTTATCTTATTTCTGAATTATGCAGGAATCTTGCACTGCAGGGCAAATCTGTGCTTGTAACTGCCTTGACAAATCGGGCTCTTATGGAGATTGCGCTTAAATCCTCCATGGTAGACCTGTTGGCCGAACATAGGGTATTCAAGACGAACCTTACCTACGACGAGTCTCAGGAATGCAAGGACTTGCAGTCTGAAAAGTCCTTGACGCCAAAACCGGGATGCATAGAACTTGGCACGTTTTACATCACGAGCGGCTTGGCACGAGAGGTCGTCGATGCGCCGCCATTTGATTATGTCATTATGGATGAAGCAAGCCAGGCTTTGTTGGGAATGTTTGCAGTATGTAAGGCGTTAGGCAAGAAAAACCTCTGGATCGGGGATGTTCGCCAGTTGCCACCCGTGGTCGAGATCAACGAGGACAGGGTGAGGAGAAGAAACTATTCGGCGTTGGTGCATGGATTGCAGACAATGACCGAAACCTCCTCTTTCCCCATCTATCAGCTTCTTGAAACCAGAAGATTGTCGCACAGGGCATCAAGATATACATCCTTTTTCTATAATGGGAACCTGAAGTCAATCGCTTCACCGTTCGTCCCCGTCAATGGATTTGATATCGGGGAAGGTCCTTATCTTATTAAGACGGACATGAAAGTGGGAGATATAACTCCTTATCCCGGGATAGCCTTGGCCAAGTCACTGGTGATGAAGCTACTTATGAACAAGGGCCTGAAAATTGCAGTCCTGACATGTATGGTTAAGACATCGAAGGCGTTGCAGAAGGAAATATTCGGATCCATAAAATCCGGGCATTCGAACATTACGATTGATACTGTCGCGAGAATTCAGGGATTGACGTGTGATGTAACCATCTTCGTAATACCGAATGCATCGTTGAACAGAAGTCTTGAACCCCGGTTGTTCAATGTTGCAACCAGCAGGGCAAGCAAGCATACCATTATCATTGCAGATAAAGATATCGGAAGATATCCTCTTAGCGATTGTAGCGTCAAGAAGTACATAGATACATTGGACAAGGACCAGAGCTGCTATGTGCCTTATCAGGAGAAGCCTTTCCCCAAATTGCTCCCCGCCAATGGTAATCGTCTTATAGAACTGCAGTAACAGAGCGGTATCGGTTCCGTCAAGTGTTATTCTCATTTTTTCATCAAAAGACTTCAATGGAGATCAGTCTCTATTGAAGTCTTTTTTGTTATGTTTGGCTGTCAATATTATAATGTTGTAAAAATTTAATTGCTGTTTATATTTATTTAAATATTTTCTTTATTTGTATAATGAATATTTTTATTTTATTTGCATAAAAATAATCGCATATGGATAAACTCAACAGAATCAAGGTGGTCTTGGTAGAGAAGGGCAGGACAGGGAAATGGCTGGCAGGACAGTTGAATAAATCTACTGTTACCGTTTCCAGTTGGTGTACCAACAGCAAACAGCCGGACTTGGAGACTCTTGATGCCATCGCCAAGCTATTGAAAGTCGACGTAAAGGAATTGCTGAACGATACTATTCAGGACTAGCCTTGAAATCTATTCTTCCATTCAATGTAATTTCTACAAAATGAAATCTGATACGAATGATCAGGCCGCCGTTTATTCTATAGGTCAAATGGCTTGCCGGATAACCATCAAGAAATGTGATATCTTCACTCAGGAAGGGCTGAAGGCGATTCACTGTCCACGCACACTTGAGACTGATTCCAGAATCATCTTCAGGGATTCACTCATTGGGCAGTTCATGAGCAGACATGAGCAGGAGAAGGATCACATCATTTCTCAGATCAATGATTTTGCCGATGCGCAAACGACAAAAACACTAAGCCCGGAATCAGGCCGGTATAAATTCCCTTTAGGAACTGTATGTCCCATTGAAGTCGGCAATGAGAGATATTGTCTGTGTGCCTTCAACGAACATACCAAGCGGGAAAATGTGAAAGACTTGTCGATCGCCGATTACATTAAATATTGGGAGGAGCTCTGGGTCAATCTGGAAAGGTTGAAATCATTCAACATAAATGTCGCTGTGCCAGGAGGCAATATCGTTAAAGTTGGCCCCAATGAATTTATTCTTGGTCAGAAGGTAGGGGTTATTGTCCATACATTCTTCAGGTCTCTTCACAAGAATACCCCCTGCAAGAGGCTGACGATATGTCTTTATGGAGACGAAGCTGAGGGTTTTGATTACCATGGCTGGGAAATGAATATCCTGCCTTATCTGTGGCAGATGTCCTATCTGCCGATATGCTGGCGTGTCAACAGTGCTGATGTGCCTGTTCAGAGGGACCAAGTAGGTACAGAACCATTATCTCCCGTTGGAAACTGTTCGGAGTTCGCATTTGACTCCCTGATCAGCGACCTGACACAGATTCTTGCCAATATTGATCGCGTCAATGGAAAGGAAATCATGCAAAAGGAAGGCCGTGGAAGAGGCGGCGTTATACCCATTGAAGTGGACACCTCGTTGTTAAGGCGATTGATTGATCATCTTGGTGATGACTCTTTAGTAAAAAAACATTTCTCAATGTCGAACGGCAATGATTATGATTCCAATTGCCTTTTTGAGATATTGGGCATCTTGTGTGAAGATAAAAAGATATTCGGGGCGCTTAATAAGCAGAATGTCGTAAGGGTGTGTCTGGGTTATACTGACGTTGACCAGCATGGAAATTTCCGGTTGGATTCCAATGCCGATCTGCCGGAGCCCTGGAATAAGCTTGGAACGAGGATTAGTGCCCTGTCAAAAAAGATTGCTCCAAACTATAAGAACATAAGAACTAGAAAATATTATCAGACCATTCTAGCTATTATGTCCGTAGAGTAATCAGAATCAGTTGTATAAATGTTTGTCCATTTATTCTTTTACTGAACTACAAAATGAATTCTCTATGATTTAAGCCTATAAGCAGAAAGACGGGAAGAGAACGTCAGGACTGCAGGCAATCAGTGTTTGCATGCTTCAACTTCCCGATGTAAATTGGTCGGATAGCTTTTGCAGTATGTTGCATAATGTCGTCTTTATTCCTTAGAATGAAATTTCAAGGAGGGGTAGGCCTATTTGATCCGTGATTGCCCGTCAGCCGGTCCTTCCGCAGCTATATCTCATCCTCATTACTATTTGTCATGTCTCATACTCTCCCAGACCTCCTGTTTCATGCAATTCCAGGCTTTACTACATTTCTGGAGTCACGTCCGGACGATGAAAGTCTGGGCGAATCGCTGGATGCGTTTCATTCTCAGTTGAGATCCGAAAACAAGCTTGACAATTACCTTGACAATCACATTAGATCTGCCTATATTCATTATACGATAGGGTTGCAGACACTAGATTGTGTTCTTCTGGCGGTTAAGGATTTAGGACCTGAGATTGCATCCTATGTTGATGAATTTGATTTGTTGGCATCTCAATCTATATATAAGAATGGGCTGGATGAACAAATCGTAAAGGATGTGCTATATAAGTATCGAAATGAACGGCATCCTTACATATGTGCTGAAATCTCACGTGTTTTTCTTGCAGACAAAGATTATGATACAGGCCTCAGATTCTGTGTGGGTCCTTTCCGCTATCTCCTTGATAATACAGAGGAGTTGTGGCATGACCCCTATGGCGTTTATGGCATGGCCATGATATTGAATACCTTGGTGAATATAATATCAATCGACATTAGGGTAGAAATAGACCGTAAGTATCCTGATATCTTGAAGAAACTTGTTGAACTAGCCTATCTGTTTCTGTCAAGGGTGATCTGCTGGCCGGAAGATAGAATGGCTTCCCCTGATGGATTGTCCAACATGCCCATTACCTACTATCATAAGAGATCCTGTTGTCTTCTGCGCAAAAGTCTTCTATTCGGTTTCCCTGAGGTATTTGAGGGTAAAGTGCCATCGCTATCTACTTCCGGGACGCTACAGGTCTCAGACTATATTACCGCTCATCTGTTTTCATTCCATAATCTTGGTGACAGAGGCAAGAAGTCTGAAATGAAGAAATATGCAAAAGAGTTGTATTCTAAACTGGAAAGTGACAGTATACGTCCATTCAATACCGCTGCTTCCGATGGACGCATTGACAGTGTTGAACTTGCCTATCGTTATTATCTGAAATACATTAATCACCCGATTGACATTAACGAAAATTATATCCGAGACATCGTCAGGATGGTTAAGACCAATCTTCAGTCCAAAGTGGATAAACCCGAAATGAAAGATGATTACAGAGCTATTGGTGATTATCTTCATAAGAATAACATTTCCTTCTTCTACCATTTCACCGAAGAGAAGAACCTGACGAATATTCGAAGGTATGGAGGACTGCTATCCCAATATCAATGTGTGATGCAGGCCATTCCGGTTCGTACAGAAGCTTCCACTTTCATGGTCGGACTGAGAGAGAAGGACAATAAATACGGTCTTGAGGACTATGCAAGATTGAGTTTTTGTTCTGTTCATCCCTTGATCGATATTAGGAAAGAGAAGGGTGCCAGACTTGTACGACTAAAGGTAAGTACTGATATTGCTTATCTGAAGGATACTTTATTCTCGGACAAGGATGCCGCAACAGAACATCATCATGGACCGGGTCTGGACGACCTGAAAAGGGTCGATTTCAATGCGACATCCAGAATTGTACATTATGATGTAGATCCTCAGGAACTATGCTTGAGGAATCAGGCAGAGATTCTTGTCAGAACCATTATCCCCAAAGAGTATATCATTAATCTTGACAACCCGGAAATAATATAATCATGGAAAGAATTTTCAGAAAAGACTTCAAGTTCAGCGTCGATTCCTATGAGGAATACCAGAACCAGAAATGTATATCTTCAGGTGACATTGATGCTGTCATCTACTGCCATATCTTTGGCAATAAGGCCCACTTTGTGATTACTGGTATGGAAGGACTGAAGATCGACAGCAAATTTGATTTTAATGTCGAGCATCCGCATAGTAATATGCTGGAAGCTGGGGGAATGGTTGCCAGTCCAAGGATCCAATATATGAGTGATAGTCTCGGCACTGATACCGAACCATACATCTGTCATCTTTTCTGTAACTATGGACAGATTGTAACTGTCAGGTTCGGCTTTGCTGATTTCAAAGCCTCTGGTATATTGCCTTGGCCAAAAAGGATATATGAATTCTCGGGCGACATGGAAGAGTTGGATGTATTGTCCGAAAAATCAAAACAAATTCTATTTGACTATCTCCCGCATGAACGTGTCCTTCCTTTCAGATATGACAAATACTGCATTATGATAGAGACTACATCCTTTAATCCCTTAAAAATCGACACCGATACTCAGTTGAATGAAGGTATAGTATGGTGTGATTTGGTCGATGACTTTGAAAAAGAAATCAGAGCTTTTATGCCTCGCTATCTACAGGGAGGGATGAATATCAGAACTGTTATTCAAGTGATGGCATTGGAACATGCGGAAATCCTATTAAAAAGATTAGGATTTGTACCCAAGGTTCTCGTTGACGCTATCATTGACGATATTTATGCCGCAGTTCTCCGAACGCCATATTCCGATTATTTAGAGGATATTGAGAGTTTAAAGTACTCGGTTTATTATAGTTTTACGCATTCTTAACATCTAAACAAAAAAATTATGTGGCCTTTCAGTTATTTCAAGAAGAAGAAAGAAGAAGAACAAAGACGATTAGCTGCCGAGAAGGAAGCTCAAAAAGCGGCATGCAGAGAGCGAAGACTCAAGGAAGCTATCCGTCTTGAGGAAGAGCGTCGGCAAAAGGAAAGAGAGCGGTCAGAAGCCATCCAAATTCAGGAAGAAGCCCAAAAAAAAGAGGAATCTCTATATTCCGACCTTGAACCGTTCGTCTTCAAATCAGACCAGCATCAGCGTTATGAAGATGGAACTCCTGTCCGTGGATTGCAGATCTGCGGTCGTACAGTTATTCTAGAGAAGAATACATCCGGATGCAAGGGTTATCAGGTTAGGCCAGGCGATGGCTTTATTGTAAGATTAATCAATGAAGATACCGGTAAACCGCAGATGGCAGCCAAGCCCATGCGCATCTATAAGGTATCTGGGAACCGTGTCGAGCTCAGAGGATATACTGTGTCTGCACAGACACCTTTCGGATGGCAGGAATTTGATATGTCAGATTATGGACTATCTGTTTTTTATGAAAACGAATCTGTGAGCAAGTGCATTTTACACATGTATGACCGGAATGTCGATATTGAATATCGTCAGACAGAAAGCAAGGTTTCGCCAATAAAGTCAAAAGAAAAGACAAAGATTGAAATAATGGCAGAATGTGCCGTTCTATATGCAGAACAGAATGAGGTATCAGACGCTCATAAAGTCGGGGTCAAACTATTGAAAGAAATCATATCCAATCCGACCCATTTGAAAAGCGTTGCATCCTTTGATGACATGGGATTGGCTCTTGGTAAAATGATGGAAGGCGATTATTTCCATGAAGCCGATGAAATCATCCAGGCAGTTGCCGTAACCTATTGGGTCTTGACAAAAGCGATAAAGAACCGACAGTTTCCAGATCCGAGATTATACATGTATCGATACTCTCTGATATGGGAATATAACAAGGCGGTATATAAGCTTCTTTCACATTCGCAGGGAAAGCAGTATTACAATAATCCTACGGATATAATCAGCCGCTTTGCCCTTATGGCATATGATCGTCAATGTGAAGCCATGCAGATGTCAGATATGTTCACAGAGCCAAGAATTGGTCAGCTCGATGCCAATTTGCAGAGGATATTTGAGAATACTGTTTCTCAATACAAGACTCTTAATGAAGAGGAAGTTGTTTCCGTAGGAAATAAGTATCATAGTCTTGTTTTTGAATATATTGATCGTAAAATCAACGACAAGGAGATGGATTTTTCTGGGTTATAATTATTCTATGTCCTCCTTTTTATTTCCTTTAATGTATAAAGAGCAAAAACAGGCTGTTCATTTCGGATCAGCCTGTTTTGTACAATCATTCTTCAATCACATCCTGGAATCTACTGAATAGTTTTTGTTTTCGATTTGCTTCGCCAGAACCTTTTGGAACATATAGATTGATCTTGGTTATTGAATGAACATCCCAAGGTGAATTTATAATTGTGAAATGATTCATAGTTACTGGAGGATTTGTATTTTTGATATGTAATTCTTTTAGGCAACCACTTGAAAAACTGTCTGCGTCTACAATCTTAGTCACACAGTCTGGGATCTCAAAATAATTCAAATGAACCGGAACATGAATCAGCTTAGTTTTGTCTTTCGATAGTATTGTTCCATCAATGGAACGGTAAAATGTGTTGTCTTCATTCACAATACAGCTTTTGCACCCTTCGAAGGCTCCATCTCCGATCTTGCTCACACTATTGGGAATTATGATGGATGTGAGGTTGATGCAACCACAGAAATGCATAGTCACCAATCGATGTCAGACAGTTTGGAATCTTTAGCGATTTGAGGTTGGAGCAGCTCCTGAATGATTGGATTCCAATCTTGCACACGCTGTCAGGTATCTTTACTGAGGAGAGGGCGGAACAGCCCTTGCCCTTATGGCCAATTTGTTCAGAGGCTAATTTTGAAACTTTTACGGGACACTAATGATATTACATGTTCTTTCCACCCTGACACCTTCCTTGGTTAGAACAGAAAGGCTAGCATGTGCCTTACACAATACGAATGTAACTTTGTCATAAAAATAGGGCTCAGGGAGCATTATCTCAGATTTATCATCATCTTCATCATTCTCCATCTTCTGGATAACGATGAAGGAAGAAAGCAATCTAAGAGTTCCAATCAGCTCTGCTCTGTTTAAGTCATAATTTATTGGGGTAATCATACAAAATCGCAATTAATAATCTGCTTCATCCAATATCGACTGCGTTCCATCTTCAACATCATCATAATCACCGAAGCTATTACCGAACAAATGGGTATTGTAGATGGCATTCTGTACATCTTCCGCATAAGACTGAATGTTACTGAGCTTTTCTTCCAGTTCTTCTGTGCGTTCATCTTTTTCTTGGACTATCTGTTCAAGTTCTTCAATTTGAGATTCTAAATCATCAATTCTGTCTCGCAGATCTTGCTTTGTTTCTCCTCCGCAAGAAAGGAGCAACGGCAGCATTAAAAAAAAACACAAACTTTTTTCCCATAATATATTCCTGTGGCACAAGAGTTACTGTATTGGGTTAGTTTTTCTAGAATATTGATTAACAAATCGATTTCAATTATCACAACGAATGTCAAAATTATACTAGTCACTACACCCAAGATAGTCTTGTATATACTTATTTATCAATTAACATGCATAGAAAATATGGGCATCTAGAAGCGATTCATATCTCTGGGTGAACTCACTTTCATCTTTCAAATTGAGAATTAGAACATGTCTATTCGGGTTTGCCTTCTTCAACCACTAATCCCAAATGATAATAATCGGAGATGCGTTTTAGGTCTTCGGCTTTGGTATTGTTGCTGATGTTGGAATAGACGTACCATCCATCGATTTCGTGTTGCCAAATGCGACCAGGAATTACAGGACGTTTGACTTTCCCGACGAGGTTATAGCCTCCATGCTCGATACCTACAGCATGAACACGATCGAGGCCTATCTTTGCGAGGGCCGCAATAAATGTATAGATAGCTGCTTTCTGCCAGATTACCGTTCCATCGGGGAATGTGACACGCAGGCCCTTGGTTGGATTCTCGATATGCTTTGAGGGCTCGTGGGGTTCCAAAGGATTCGGTTTCTGCAAACTCGATACGGGAGTGCTCAATTTGGGAGTAAGTTGTTTGGCTTCTACCAACTCGGTGATATTGGTCTTTCGACTAAGTGCTACGCTGATAGGCTCACCTGGGTGATACTCTACAACCAATACCAGATTACGCTGTATCTCGTTAAGCAAAGGTTCAATATTCTGACTAAGTGAAGGCAGAATCTCTTCCTTGATGATTTTCTCTTCAAGGTTATCGGCTGCTTTCAGCAGTTTCTCATCCACTGGCAGATTCATATCACGCAGGGACTTGAGCGTAGTGTAAAGTTCTTTAAGCGTTGCCATAGTCGTTATTTGTTTGTTCCTTCTACAATCGCGATTTCTTCAGGCGTCAAGCCATAGAGATTATAGACGAGAAGGTCGATTTCGTGTTCAAGAGCTGTAGTGTCGGACTGAGGGTTATCCTTTTTTGTGGAAAGGATTTGTTCGACAAGTGATATGATTGAAGATTTCAAAACCTTATTTTTTATTGGAATTCTTAAACTTTTTACATATTCAGTCTTAATTGCAAGATTCAAAAATTTTGTGGCAAATAAGAAATTAATAAGGGATGAATTCAAGATGCCGAGTAAATAGCTTAACGGGATGATATCAGTTGTTGGTATGAGGAAATAAAGACCCTCAGCACCATATACACCTTGATTATCAATAGTGGCTACAATACGTGTTTTCAAAGCTTCATTTCTTGTTCTTTGAAGTAAAATCTTAGTTTGTATATCTAAATCTTTTTTAGCACGAGGCCATTGTAGAGAGTACCATTTAATTATGCCTTTTTTAGCTTCTCGCCTTTCTGATAATTTCTCTTTGAATGGAAGTATCCATTGATACGTGCTTGGATAATTATCAATCTCTGTATCATTATTTAGATATAAGATACGTTTATCACAGCATTTAATAGTGTATTTTGCAATATCTTTCCCTTGAACGAATGTATGCAATAATGAAGCATCAATACCTTTCAATTCTGCGTCACGTGGATTTTCAAATATATAAGCAAGATTCAATCCTGTTACAATACCTTGGAACATATTGAAATGCTCTCCTAAAGTAAGAAAGGAATTATTAAATATTTTTTTATAAATACTATCAGAATCGCTTTCACCAACACTAATAACATTCTTAAAACTTTTAAAATAGTCAGCTTTGACAACATGCATTATTTGATTATTGAAGTCAATTGCATTCTTAAGAACGATTTCATCAACTCCACATTTATTCATAATTAGTATAGTAGTATCGACTGTCGGAGCATTAAAAACCTTCCCTCCTGTATAGCATACCTCTTTTAACCATCTTGCGTTTAGGATAATATCACGTAATGGTTTATATGACATATTCGTATGAACAACAGATGGAATAATAAAAGTACAAATGGCTTTACTGTTCGACAAATTCAATAATGCATTCTCTATAAACAATGCAAAAATATCACTTCGTTTATAGAAACAATTGTAAGTTTTTTTATAGATTTTCTTATCCGATTCTGGAATTAGTTCAACATTTATATACGGTGGATTTCCAATTACTATGTCAAAGCCTCCACTACCTTTTATTGCCTTTCCTTTATTATCCATCTTTTCCATTAGGACATCATTAAACCAGGTGTGCCAGAGGAAGAAATCTGAATTGTTACGGAAGTCAAGTGAATCTATAGATTCACATATTTCTGGATTGCTTAAGGTTTTAGCTATTACCAGTTGCTTTACGGCACTATCTATCTTTTCCAGTTGTTCTCTTTTCATATTCTGATCATTCAGCTTGAAATACTGATAGATATGCTCGTTGA
>JAEEGL012687590.1_pt1 | contig 22578 bp, 15 predicted proteins | sample 9134231 | NCBI WGS metagenome assembly JAEEGL01 (sample SAMN16246548, study PRJNA631951) | gut metagenome | biome: gut microbiome; feature: rumen; material: fiber-attached | host: Bos | place: Iran: Karaj | collected 2018-10
GAACTACCGAACTTCGTTTCATAATTCAGATTCTGAGCCATCCACCATTGATTACCGATTTTTACCGTCTTGTACCTATGGCCGTCGCGGGAATCCATCAGGGTCCCGTATTCAATGAGGCTTGAACTGGCAGACGAGCCTTGCGACGAAGACGATTTCACGGAACTGCTGCTTGACTTGGCAACGGAACTTGAAGAGAATCTCACAGAACTGCTGCTAGATTTTGCGAAATTGCTTGATGAGGACTTCGCGAAACTGCTACTCGACTTTACAGAGCTGCCGGATGTCGGCATTTCACTGGACGAAAACGACTGGGTAGCGGAGCTTACAGGGGTATTCGACCATTCCTGCACGGGTTTCCACTGATTGTCCGCACACTGGGAATTTTCGCAGGGGTTCGGCTGGAACGCCTGATTGCCTTCGCAATTTTCGGTGCAGCTAGGCAAGTTGTCAACGGGACCGAAGTCAGCAACATTTCCATCCGCATTATTTCCGCCAACCGGCGCGGTCGCAGAATCTCCGCAGGCGATGAGAAACAGTGCAAAAGCACCCACGAAAAAAAGTTTTCCCCTAACAAGCGTTTTTGACAACATCCGGTTCCTCCGCACTAAAAAATTCACTGTTTTACTAGTCTTTTAGACAACGAACAGACAACGCATAGTTCTTCCCATACATGTGGTTCAGGAACGCACGGTCGTCGGTGTCCCACAAGTATATGCAGTATGCGTTAGTGCTATTGGCTTCTGTAGAACTCCAGAAGCCCGCGAAGCGGCCTGTGTAATCGCTGTCGAATAACCATTCACTGTAGCCATAAGGCGACGATACTTCGTGATAGTATCCGCGGCCAGCAGGCAACGCCGAGAAAGAGAACGCATCCGTGCCATTGCCACTGCCATCCCACCCGGATGCGGACTTGAGTTTGACGCCTGCCGTGGTGCCTACCGTATTGTCATAGTCCGAGTCATCCGTGACAGAACCATCCACCATAACAAACAGTTCCTCCCAATCTGCCCTGCTGGGCAAGTGCCAGCCTTTGGGGCAAAAACCTTGAACAGGGTATGTCGGCGAACATGTCTTGCCATACCCGCATCCCGCGCCGTCACTCCATATGCCCGCAGTGTCCATTGCCGCAGCCCACGTGTAAAGCCGACCGTACTTGGTGCAATTGCTGGCATCGTGTTTGTAGCAGTAACTACCGTACTTCGTTTCGTAGTTGAGGTTCTCGGCCATCCATACTTGCGAACCGATGGTCACCGTCTTGTAGGTATGGCCGTCGCGGGTATCCGTCAGGGTTTCGTATTCAATGAGGCTTGAACTGGCAGACGAGCCTTTCGACGAAGACGATTTCACGGAACTGCTGCTTGACTTGGCAACGGAACTTGAAGAGAATCTCACAGAACTGCTGCTAGATTTTGCAGAATTGCTTGATGAGGACTTCGCGAAACTGCTACTCGACTTTACAGAGCTGCCGGATCTCGGCATTTCACTGGACGAAAACGACTGGGTAGCGGAGCTTCCGGGGGCGGAGGGCCATTCCTGCACGGGATTCCACTGATTGCCTTCGCAATTTTCGGTGCAGCTAGGCAAGTTGTCAACGGGACCGAAGTCAGCAACATTTCCATCCGCATTTTTTTCGCCAGCCGGCGCGGTCGCAGAATCTCCGCAGGCCGCGAAAAACAGTGCAAAAGCACTTAAAAAGACGAGCAACCCATTAATCAACTTCCCTAGACGCATGGAATCTTTCCCTTTGCTACAGCAAGCATTTCCATAAACCACCCAGTTTACGACACTGAATGTAAAAAAACACACAAACAAAATAAAGTATTTTTTTTGCTTACTTTTTTAAAACGCCCATTTTGGGCATTTTCAGGGGTGTTAGGGGGATTTGCCCCCTAGGCGAAGGGGTAGGCCGAGACACCGCTCGGCCGAGGGGAAGGCGTTCCCCTTTCCACGAAACTCCAAGGACCTTTTTATTATTTTTCTCAAAAACGGAGTTTTTTATGGAAAGATTCAAACCGCGCGATATGTTCGTGGAAGCGGGCTACGGTCCGAACTTCGCAGACCAACTTTTGCAGAACGCCTACAGCAAGCTTTTCGAGGGCGACCCCATCGACGAGCGCATCTGCTTTGACGCCTCCGACGACATGGCCTACATCGTGGACATCGGACACGACGATATTCGCTCCGAGGGCATGAGCTACGGCATGTTCGTCACCGCCCTCACCGACCACCCGGAACTGTTCGACAAGCTCTGGCGATTTACCAAACGTTACCTGTACAATGCTGAAGGCCCGCACCAGGGCTTCTATTCCTGGCAGGTCTCCACCACCGATTTTTCTATGATGGATCCGGGGTCTGCCCCCGACGGCGAGGAATACATCGCGGCGGCGCTGCTGATTGCAGCCAAGCGGTTTGGCCGAGACGACTACAAGGAAGCCGCGGTAGAACTCATCAACATGATGCGCCACAAGCAGACCAACGAGCTGGTAGGCCCAATCATCGACCCCAAGATGGGAATCGTTAGGTTCTCCCCCGTTCTGGGCAACGACTTTACCGATCCCAGCTACCACACCGTGGCCTTCTACCGAATGTTCGCGGAAGCCACTGGCGATAATGAATGGAACGAGATCGCCAAGCGTAGCGTGGAATACCTGACAAAGGCTGCCCACCCAGAAACTGGCCTCTGCGCCGACTACTCGGAATTCGACGGCACGCCCAAATCCATGCCCTGGTTCCCCGAGAGCAACTGCTTCAGCGGAGACGCCTGGCGAGTTGCCCTGAACTTGAGCCTGGACTACACCCTGTTCCGTGGTGACGAACGTGAGAAAGAAATCTGCGAGAGGCTGCTGAACTATTTTGAAAGCAAGCGCCCCTACCTGGCAGACTACTCCGTAGACGGAAACCCCTTCCCGAGACAAGGGCGCGAGGCCACTCCGGGAGTGATTGCCATGAATGCTGCCGCCACCCAGGTGCTACCTGCCGAGAGCCCGCTGGTACACGGGTTCGTGCGTGACCTGGCAAACCTGTCGGTGCCCTTCCGTTTCTGGCGCTACTACGACGGAATGCTCTACATTATCGGCATTCTCGCCACCGCCGGAAAGATTGAGTTTTAATTTATCTGCAACAAGGGGTTGCTATGGCCAAACTAAGCAATTACGGTAAAAGAACATTTGTCGCTAGCCTCGTAGCTTCTGCGGCGTTCCTGACAGCAGGCTGCGAAGACGTGCGGGTTGAAAAATACCCCAACGGAAACGTGCAATTCGAGACCACCTACGTAAACGACAAACGTGAGGGCCTTGAAAAGGAATACTACGAGAACGGAACACTGAAACGCGAGACCCCGTACAAGGAAGACCGCCGCGAAGGTACGACCAAGGAGTATTTCGAGGACGGCACCGTAAAATCGGAAATCCCCTACGTAGATGGCTACATCGAGGGCGCAGTCCTTCGCTACCACAAGAACGGAAAGCTCGCCTCCAAGGCACTGTACCAGAAAAACAAGCAGGTGGAATTTGGCGAGGTGTTCGATGAAAGCGGTGACCCAGCCACCCACGGAAGCTACAAGGACCCCCGCGACGGATACGCCTACGAATGGGTCCGCATTGGCGACCAGCTCTGGACCGCAGAGAACATGAACTTTGCCACGGCCGCAGGCTCCCTATGCATGCAATGCAACAACTGGGGCCGCCTCTACGACTTCGAGAACGCCAAGAATGCCTGTATGGACGGGTTCCACATGCCCACCAAGGAAGAATGGCAGAAGTTGATCGCCGCCGCCGGCAAAAAGCCCGCGCTGGCCCTGAAGGCAGGATTCGGCTGGGATCCCATTACAGAGGGCACCAACAACTACGGCAACGGTAAAGACGAGCTAGGGTTTGGCGTAAAAGCCGGCGGTGGACATTTCGCCAAGAGCGACGTGCCGCTGAAAGAACGCAAGTTCGACACCGCCGGAAAGAAGGCCTACTTCTGGACTGCCGAAGGCGAGGTGGTGGTATTCCACCACAACAAAGACAACGTCACCTTTGAGAAGTTCAATCCCGAACACGGCGCTAGTTTAAGGTGCTTGAAAGATTAAACAACTAGGGAGGGCTCACGCCCTCCCTAAGACTCTCCCGCCACTCAATAAACCGCTATACCTCTAGTCGTGAATCTTTGGATTTTGCGGTTTATTTGCGTGGGCACCTAGCGGTGCGTTATTAAGTCGTGTATTCTGCGTTAATCTTCACGTAACCGTAACTCAGGTCGCAGGTGAAGGCACTTGCAGAGGCCTGGCCGATGTTCAGTACCAGAGTCACCTTGTATTCACGCTGACGGACAACCGCATGCAGGGCCGCCGTCTGGGCTTCGTCCAGAGGCAACGGGCGACCGCCTTCCAGAACCTTCACGTCTCCGAAGAACAGGTCGGTGTGTTCAGCCACCATGTTACAGCCACTAGAACCGGCACTGCTAAGAATACGTCCCCAGTTGGGGTCTTCGCCGAACATGGCGCACTTGGCCAGGTTACTGGTGCCGATGAAACGTGCCATGCGAAGAGCCTCCTCGTGGCTTTCGGCCTTCTCGATGCGCAGTTCGATAAGCTTGGTAGCGCCTTCGCCATCGCGCACAATATCCTTGGCCAAGCTCTGCATAATAAGCATCAGGGCCGCACGGAACTCGCCCTGCTCGCTGAGGCTCAGATCTTCGTAACGCAGCCCGCTCATGCCGTTGGCAAGCAAGATGCAAGTATCGTTGGTGCTGGTATCGCCGTCCACGGTAATGGCGTTGAAGGAATCCGCAATGTCAGCCCGGAATTCCGCAAAGAAGTCAATGGGGAGCGCAATGTCTGTGGTAATGAAAGCCAACATGGTAGCCATATTGGGGTGAATCATACCAGAGCCCTTGCAGGCACCACCGATGGTCACCACGCCTTTCTCGGTGTGGATCTCAACAGCGTGGCTCTTGAGTGCCAGGTCGGTGGTGAGGATGGCACGACCAAACTCCTCAGAAGCGTCAGCACGGAGCTTTTCCACCAGCTTCGGGATGCCGGCCTCGATCTTGTCCATGGGCATCAGGTGGCCGATCACGCCGGTGCTGCAAACCAGCACACTCTTGGGCGTAAGGTTCAGGGCCTCTTCGGTAAGGGTCGCCATGCGTTCGGCATCCTTGTAGCCCTGCTCGCCGGTACAGGCGTTGGCATTACCGCTATTCACCACCACGGCCGTTGCAAAATGGGCATGTTCCAAAGCAGCCTTGTCGTAAAGCACCGGAGCGGCCTTCACTTTGTTGGTGGTGAACACCGCAAAGCAGCGGGCAGCCTTCTCACTCTTGAGAAGAGCCATATCGGCATTGCCGCTGGCCTTAATACCTGCACAGATTCCAGATGCCGTGAAGCCCTTGGGGGAACACACACCGCCATTTTCCAACAGATTGTACATATCGACTCCTGCAAAAAGCGTCCTTTGAAGCTTTCTGCCTCACAAAACGCCGTTAAAATTTTTACCTTGTAGAGTATGGAAAAGAAAATCCCGTTTACACAGGAAGCCTACGACCAGCTCGTTAAGGACCTCAATAATTTAAAAAATGTAGAACGCCCCCGCGTCCTGCAGGAATTGGTTGACGCCCGCGCACAGGGCGATTTAAGTGAAAATGCGGAATACCATGCCGCCAAGGAAAGGCTCGCCGCCATCGACAATGTGGAACTGCCCAAGCTGCAAGACCAGCTGGCCCGTGCCGAAGTGGTAGCCTTCGACGCCTCTTCCGACAGCATCCGTTTCGGTGCCACCGTCACCGTCAAGAACCTGAAGACCAAGCGCGACGTGGTGTACCAGCTGGTCTCCCCCGAAAGCGTGGACGCCCTCAACGGGAAAATCAGCTTCAAGAGCCCCATCGGCGCGGCCCTCATGGGTAAAAAACGCGGCGACAAGGTGGAAGTGACCACCCCCAAGGGCGTGAACACCTTCGAAATCATCGACTTTAAATAAGGCGCCCTGGCAGAGGCAAGAATGATTGTCGCCCTGATAGGCAAGGACCAGTTCTCCAAGGACATCCGCATCGAAAAATTCATCGCCGATGCCCTGGGCGAGCGGAAAGATGACCCTCTTTCCAAGCAGATCCTGTACGCTACGGACACCAACATTCCTTCTATTGCCGAAGCCGTCATCAGCGCCTGCGATTCCGTATCCATGTTCAGCCCGGAACAGGCCGTGGTGGTACGCAAGGCCGAGGCACTCAAGGCCGACGACACCAAGTCTCTTGCCAAATGGCTCAGCCATGGCCCCCAGTGCAAGCTGTTACTGGACTTCGAGACTCTCGCCGCCAACACGGAGCTCTTCAAGGCCCTGAAAAAGGCGGGCGAAATCGAGAAGGAATACGATGAGCCCAAGGCCTACAAGATGGCTGACTGGATCGCCTCGGTCATCCCCTCCCATTTCAAGAAGGCTATCGACAAGGACGCCTGCCAGTATCTGGCCGAAGCTCTCGGCACCGATACCAAGCTGGTCTGCGAAGAGGTAGACAAGATTCTCCTCTTCTCCCCCGACTGCCAAAAGATTACGCTGGACCTGGTAAAGACCATGGTGGTTCCCCAGCGAAAAATCGTGGCCTACGAGATCAACGACTACTTTGGCATGCGTGACGCCAAGACCTACGCCAAAAAACTGAACGAGATGCTGAACAACGGCGTACAGGCGGTACAGATTGTGGCATCGCTCTACTACTACGCCGTAGACCTGATGAATTTCTCTTCCCTACTCGCGAAAGGCATGACACCGAAAGATGCCGCTGCCGAACTGGGCAAGAACGACTTCATTTTCAACGTGAAGGGAAAGGCCCCCGAATGCGCCCGCCGCTGGGGAAAGCCCCTGCTCTGCCGCGTCATCCGCAGGCTTGCCGACCTGGACTTTGAAATCAAGAGCGGAAAGTGCTCTAGCCGCATCAGCCAGGAACTGGCCCTGGCCGCCCTGGTAGTGCGGTAATTCTAAAAACCTGAGCCCCATATAGGCTCACTAATAGCCCTGAAAAGACCTTACGATACTTGAAAAATATATCTTTCAAGTATAGGGATATTATTTTCCGGGGAGGGGACCAATGAAATTCGTTTACAAAGGCATATTGTCGCTGTTCATTGCAATAGCGTTGATCAGTTGCGCCGGTACGAATTCTTCGGCAGAAAAGAAAGGGGAAGAAAAACTTAATCTGGTCAAGGCAGGGACGCCTGCCGCGGACAGCCTTGTCTCTGGGATGACGGAATTCGCCCGTTCAATATTCAAGGGAACACTTGATTCCGCTCCAGGGGATTATTACTACCACGACACGTACGGCAGAATCGACACATTGTTCAAAAAGGATGGCGGACAGTACAAGCCCATCATTTCTATCGCATACGACTTCCTTATCGGGCAAAGCGACTTCGAACTAAAAAAGGGCAACTATAGTTATTTTGTAAAGGATGGCGTACTAGAAGGTGAAATAGATTTTCCAAAATACGTCAAAGCATATTGGGATAACGGAAAACCCAAAAATGTATTGACAGGTCTCCTTTATAGGAACGATCAAGGTGGTGTCTGGCTGGATAGCGGTAACATAGATACGTATTCAGAAAACGGGAAAAAAATAGGGCAAAGTATTTGGAAGAACAAGCAAGCCGTTGCAGACAAGCAATGGAACGAGAACGGAGTATTGATATGTGAGTTGAATTTCCCTTATTATTACAGAGAATATTGGGACAATGGAAAGTCCAAGCAGATAATGACAGGCATTCTTTATAAGGATGATCAAGGCGTTATCCAAATGGACAGCGGACGCGTGGAAATGTATTTCGAGAATGGGAAAATTCGGCAACAAAACGAGTGGAAAGACAAACAAATCGTTGCTGTAAAAGAATGGAACGAAAACGGTGTGCTGGTAAAAGAAGTAAGTCTCCCCAAATATTACAAGGAATATTGGGACAACGGGAAGCAAAAAGGCCGAATAATAGGCATCCTTTATAGGAATGACCAGGGCGTTGTCACGGCGGACAGCGGGTACTCGGAATCATATTTCGAAAACGAGAAAATTTACCAGCATAACGAATGGAAAGACAAGAAAATCATCGCACAAAAAGAATGGAACGAAAACGGGGTGTTGGTAAAAGATACAGATTTCCCCAAGTACTCCAAGGAATACTGGGACAATGGAAAGCCCAAGCAGATATTTACAGGCATCCTTCATAGAAAGAACGACCTATGCTCTTTTTCGCCAGATAGTGGGCACTCCGAATTATTCTTTGAAAACGGGAAAATTAAAGAACAAACCGACTGGAAGGACAAGCAGGCTGTTGCAAGCAAGATATGGAATGAAAACGGGGTGTTGATAAAAGACATAGATTATCCCAAGCATTACAAAGAATATTGGGACAACGGAAAGCCCAAATTTGTATCGACAGGCCTACTTTATAGAAATAACCTAGGCAATTTCGATTTGGACAGCGGGCATCAAGAGATATATTTTGAAAACGGGAAAATTAAAGAACAAAGCGACTGGAGGAATAAACAGATCTTTGCAAGCAAGCGTTGGATTGAAAGCGGAGTACAAGTAGTAGACCTAGATTTCCCCAAATATCTTAAACAATATTGGGACAACGGGAAACCTCAAAATATATTGACAGGCCTCCTTTATAGAGATGACCAGGGCAATATCCAAATCGAAAGCGGGCGCGCGGAAGTTTATTTCGAAAACGGAAAAATTCAACAAAAAAACGATTGGAAAGACAAACTGCCTGTTGCAAGCAGGCAATGGAACGAAAAAGGAGTATTGATAAAAGAAATAGATTTTCCCAAATCTTATAAAGAATATTGGGACAACGGAAAACCCAAAGGGATAATGACAGGTATCCTTTATAGAGATGATCAAGGCGGCTTTCGGGTGGACAGTGGACACTCTGAAACATATTTCGAAAACGGAAAAATTCAACAGAAAAACGACTGGAAAGACAAACAGCCTGTTGCAAGCAGGCAATGGAACGAAAAAGGAGTATTGATAAAAGAAATAGGTTTCCCAAAATCTTACAAAGAATATTGGGATAACGGTAAACCCAAAGGGATAATGACAGGAATCCTTTATAGAGATGATCAAGGCAATTTCCATATAGATAGCGGACACTCGGAAACATATTTTGAAAACGGGGAAAAATACCAGCAAAATGATTGGAAAAACAAGCTACTCGTTACGCAAAAAGAATGGAACGAGAGCGGAGTATTGACAAAAGAATTAGATTTCCCCAAATATTTTAAAGATTATTGGAACAATGGAAAAATAAGAGCGATAGGAACGGGTCTCCTTTATAGAGATGCCCCGAACAATGTCACTTTGGATAGCGGACTCTCGGAAACTTATTTCGAAAACGGGAAAATCAAAGAACAGAACAACTGGAAGGACAAGCAAGTTGTTGCAAGCAGGGTATGGAACGAAAACGAGGTGTTGATAAAAGAACTAGAATTTCCAAAATACGCCAAAGAATATTGGGACAATGGAAAAATAAAAGAAATAGTAACAGGCACCCTTCATAGAGATGGTCACGGCGGTTTCTATTTAGAAACCGGACACCAGGAAATATATTTCGAGAACGGCAAAATTAAGGTGCAGGGCGACTGGAAGGACAAACAGCTCATTACGAAAAAGCAATGGAACGAAAGTGGAATGTTGATACAGGATTACGTCTTTCCAAAATATCACAAGGACTATTGGGACAATGGGAAACCAAGGCAAACAGCAATAGGTCTCCTTTATAGAGATGCCCCGGACCATGTCGCTTTGGATAGTGGGCACTCAGAAATTTATTTCGAAAACGGGAAAATTAACGAACAGAACAACTGGAAGGACAAGCAAGTTGTTGCAAGCAAAGTATGGAACGAGAACGGGGTATTGATAAAAGACTTAGATTTCCCAAAATATCTCAAAGAGTATTGGGACAATGGGGATATACGACAAACAGCAACCGGTATCCTTTATAGAGATAATCAAGGCAGTTTCCATGTAGATAGCGGACACTCGGAAATTTATTTCGAAAATGGGAAAATTCACCAGAAAAACGACTGGAAGGACAAGCAGGGCATTGCAAGCACGCAATGGAATAAGGATGGAGTGTTGATAAAAGACTTAGATTTCCCAAAATATTACAAAGAGTATTGGGACAACGGAAATCCCAAAGGGATATTGACTGGCATAATTTATAGAAATAGCCAAGGCAATTATGAGGTGGATAGCGGACACGCGGAAGTATATTTCGAAAATGGGAAAATTAAAGAGAAAAGCGATTGGAAAAACAAACGGGCCGTTGCTATCAAGCAATGGACCGAAAACGGCGTTTTGATAAAGGACATATACCTACCAAAACGTCTCAAGGAGAACTGGGACAACGGAATAACAAGACAAATAGCAGTAGGAACTCTTTACAGAACCGAGCAAGGTGACATTCGAGTAGATAGCGGGCAATCGGAAATTTATTTTGAAAATGGAAAAATTAAAGAACAGAACAAATGGAAAAACAAACAGGTCATAGCACATAAAGAATGGAATGAGAATGGGATTTTGATAAGAGAAATAGATTTTCCCAAATATTTCAAAAAGTATTGGGATAATGGAAATCTCAGAGGCATAATGACAGGCCTTCTCTATAGAGATGATCAAGGCACATTCCGTCTAGATAGCGGGCACGAAGAACTCTATTTCGAAAACGGGAAAATCAGCCAACAAAATGACTGGAAAAACAAGCAACCCTTTGCAAGTAAGCAATGGAACGAAAACGGGACGACAATAATTGAATTTAAACATCATGAATATTACAAAGAATATTGGGATAATGGTAACCCGAAAAATGTAATGACTGGCATTATCTATAGAGACAATCAGGGCGTTTTCCAGCAGGATAGTGGACACGGGGAAACCTATTTTGAAAACGGGAAAATTGAAAACCAATACGACAAGAAGGACAAACAAATTTTTGCATTCAAGCAGTGGGACGAAAACGGAAATCTAAAATTCGATTTCAATTTCCCGAAATACCAAAAGCTTTATTCCGATAACGGAACCCTGCGTTTAGAAATGGCGGGAACCTTATTCTACGATGACAACGGGAAGATCCAAGTACAGGATGGTTTCAGAGCAATGTATTATGATGACGGGGAGATGGGACTACATGAAATTATTAAAGGAAAAAAACTGGTAAGTATAAAAAGGAGGCGTGAAGACGGGACTCTTTCCACTGTAGGAGACGCATCAAGAGGATTGCACAATGAATACTACTCGAGTGGCAAACCCTCTCGGGAAACATCAGGAAAATTCCACTACGGTGATGATGGGAGCATAGTCTTGGAAAACGCCTCCGAGAAGTGGTGGTATGAAACCGGAAATCTGATATGTGAAATTGTTTTCCCAAATTACGTAAAAAAATATTACGATAACGGAAATGTTGAAACTGAAGTAGAGGGATCTTTGTACTATGATGACCAGGGGAAAATTCAGGTAAAGGACGGTTCCAAAAAAAAGTACTATGATAACGGGAAAATAGCATCACATATAACCTATAAAGGAAAAAAGTTAGTTGGCGAAAAAGACTGGGATAAAAACGGTGCTATAAAGGCGGAAGGCGATGTGTCAAGAGGAATTCATAAAGGGTATTTCCCTAATGGCAAAATCTCTGTAGAAGCTTCAGGAAAATTCCACTACGACGGCAACACGATAGTCATGGAAAACGGCACAAAAAAGTGGTGGTACGAAAACGGAAATCTGGAATATGAACTTGTTTTCCCAAAACACGAAAGAAAATATTCCGATAACGGAACTCTTGCTTACGAATCAGAGGGAACTTTATACTATGACGACAAGAATGAAATTCAAGTACAGGATGGTTTCAAAAAAGAATATTCTGATAGCGGAAAATTAGCCACACAAAAAAATTACAACGGAAAAAAGCTTGTTGGCAAAACGGTATGGAATGAATCCGGAATCGTAACAATCTCTGTTGAATTGCCAAACCACTACAGAGAATTTTACGATGACGGAAAAATCAAGGCCGAGGCCACCGGAACCATTGTCGAAGAAGACGACTCGTTCAGAATAAAGGACGGAACATACAACGAATTCGACGAAAACGGCAAAGTCACTTACACCGCGACCTACAAGGATTTCCAGAGAATATCTGAAAAACGATAGGTGTCCCTAGGACACAGCACTAAAACTTCATATCCACAGGATTGAACTGCAGCTGGATTCCCGAACGGATCCAGCCGTCCATACCGTCTTTACCGGGGATGTTGGCCAGGTTCTCGTACTTGCGGCCTCCACCGCCCAGGTAGAAGTGTAGCCACTGATTGAACTTGAGCTGGTATTGAATGTCCAGCACATACTGAGCCTCTTCCACGCCGGAGGTGGCGCCTTCCACATCTACGGCCACATCATAATCGGTGTAAAGTTCCTTATCACCCTGACGGAGCCAGGCCGCCGTAATGGAGAGAGTGTGGGCGCCATAGGTCCAGCCCAGTTCCAGCCACAGGTCAAGAGCGTCCGAACCTCGACGGTAACCGATGGGATAATCCACGAAGTAGGCGTCGGCGTAACCGACATCTCCCTGTTCGCGGTAGTTGCTGCGGTAATTGCGACGGCTGGTGTACTTCAGGAGAGGAAGCCTACTGTTGTTGGCGGCGGGGTCTGTACGGACCACCTCGAAGCGCCAGGAATATTCACCAAAACGGTTGGTCTTGACCTGATGGAAATAGCCCGCCATATAGTTCAAAATGGAGCGGTTGGTGCCCTTGTCGTCATCTTCGCCTACAGGGCTGTTTATGTCTTCCATATTGATTTGCCCGTAAAACTTGGCACCGTTAGCAGTCTTGTAACCCAGTTCAAAGGACGTCATGGCGGAGGTGTACCCCGTAGCGTAGTTGTCGTGCCAGTAAATAAAGGGGCTGATGGAACGGAATTCCAGAGACTTGCCCCCCACCATGCTCTGCTCCACCACATAGACCCAGAACTTACTGGTCTCTACGCCAAAACGGTGGAACACCATATTCTTCACATTGTCGGCGTAGGTACGATTCCGCTGGTTTGACACCTGGCGGCCGGGATCGGTGCATTTCTGGTCGTAGGCCTCGGTGCCTACCGGCGGGCAACCTGTACTATGGTCGGTCACATCCCCGAACAGCCAGGGGTTCAAGGAGCTGAGCATAAAGTCGTAGCGGAAGACGCCCGGTTCAAACTTCCAGAGGATTCCGTCGTGATACGGGGCACCGCCTATTAGGATGTCGTTCTTGGATATTTTCAGGTCATCGGGGCTAAAGCGCCCGAACTGCACGTAGCCCACGCCATTGTTCCACTTGGCATAGGCGTTGTTAGGGACGTTGATATCCAGCTCGCTGGGCTTGTAGGTAAAGTTAGTCTTCCAGTCATCCTGATACCAGGCTTCCATATCCTTGCGGAGAGGCGCTTCCAAGAGCACCTGGAAATCCTTATAGCCAGCCCGGAAACTGAGCGTGAAGAAGGGGTGGACCGATTCTTCATAGCTGCGGGCATTTTCCAGAGGGATGCGAAGGCCCCGCCAATTTTTACCGTACCAATCCGCCGTATCTACGGCAAATTCCGGGGCGGTGGGCCCTCCGTTTAGGCCGATATCGAAATCCGTGCCTATCTGGAAATAGCCAGTATCGCCATAAGCCAATGCGGACAGACCAAGAGAGGCCGCCACCAGTGTCATAACCACAAATTTGGAGCTTTTCGCATCCATATGAAACAATCTAGAAAACTTTCACCTTGAGCGACAAGCGACTCATATTAATGAGTCGCGGTCGCGAGAGTGAGCACAATCCGGAGAATTCACCCCCGGTTTTAGCGCGAACGGTCTTATCGTGAGCCGGAGGTGACTCGTATCAACGAGTCATCGCAGGCGAGAGCAAAGCCCTTTCGTAGAAGCATTACCGTCTTTTAGGCTTTGCGGTCTCATAATACTTCTTGTGTCGAAGACCTCGTCTTCGACACAAGAAGGGACCACCCAGGCAGGGAGACCCAGGTGATCCCTCGTGTTGTGGTGGATACGCTTTCGCGTATCCGGTGTGTGTGTTAATTAAGGACTAGAAAGAATCCAGCTTGAAGCCACCATTGCGAAGGAAGGCCGGAACATCGTAATCCACGCCGTTGGTCTTCAAGGAACCTTCGGCATAGTTCGTGTTGCGAGGTTCTTCCACTTCGCGGGCAGGCATTTCGGCCATGGTCTGACGGGTGTAGGCCGGAGTACCATAGTCGCCGTTAGAAAGCTGGTCCATGTCGGCTATGCCAGGCATCTCTTCCGTTTCAGGAAGGGTCGCCGTAGCAACACCCTGAGGCATCAGCTTCTCTTCGAAGGCCGGAGCCTGGGCATTGAACTGTGCAGAGGTAAAGTCCGTAGCCGGGGCCTGAACTTCCTGAGGCACAGCACCCATAGGAATCGTCAGAGATTCCGACACAGGCGTGACAGACGGCTGAGAAAGAGCAACAAAGTTGGTGGCCGTCGGGCGCGGAGTCGCAGCTACGGGCTGGGCCGGCTGAAAGCTGGCCGGACCACCGATAGAGTTGACCAGGTCCTGCATCTTGGGAGCGGCAGGAGCCATCGGCACATCGGCTGCGTTTGCGAACATAGGCTTCATCTCAGAACCAGAAGTTCCTCCGCAACCGGTTGCGATAACAGTGATGCTCACCTTGTCACCCAGTTCCGGCAGCAGGATGTCACCGACGATAATGTTCGGATCGCCCATCTCCCCCACAGCTTCGTAAAGGTGATCCAGGGCTTCTTCGTGTTCCAGCATAGAGTAGTTTTCACCATGGGAAACGTTCACCAGCACGCCAGAAGCGCCTTCCACGTTCACTTCTTCAAGAAGCGGAGAAGAAAGAGCCATATCTACGGCCTTGACGCCACGACCTTCACCTTCGGCGATACCTGTACCCATAAGGGCGGCGCCGCCATTGGACATAACCGTTTTCACGTCGGCAAAGTCCACATGGATAAGACCATGACGGAACATAATATCGCAAATGCTACGAACGGCGTTGCCGAGAATTTCATCGGTGAACCTGAAGGCGCTTTTCAACGTCATCTTCTTATCCGTGCTTTCCACGGTGGCGGCAAGCTTCTTGTTGTCCACCACAATCATGGTGTCTACATTTTTTCTCAGGGCCTGGATACCACTTTCGGCATTGCGCTTACGGACAGGTCCTTCGTAGCGGAAAGGCTTGGTCACCACGGCAATCGTGAGGATACCCAATTCGCGAGCCACTGCACCCACAACCGGTGCCGCACCCGTACCCGTACCACCGCCCATACCGGCGGTGATAAAGACAAGGTCTGCGCCCTTCATGGCTTCCTTCAGGTCATCCACGTTCTCTTCGGCAGCCTTGCGGCCTACTTCAGGCTTGGCGCCGGCGCCAAGATTCTTGGTGGTCTTCTGGCCAATGGCAATCTTATGGTCTGCCTTGCTCAAGTCCAGAGCCATAGCATCGGTATTGACGGCGTAGTATTCCACGCCTTCAATATTCATATCGACCATACGGTTCACGGTGTTACCACCGGCACCGCCCACGCCGAAGACCTTGACCTTCGCGTTGTTGAGGGTTGAATCATCCATCAGGATGTGTGAGGTTGGGGTTATGTCGAATTCACTCATAGTTAGTCTCCCTGTTGTGAGTGGTTGTTTTTGTTTTTAGAAATACGTTTTGAGGACATCCTTGAACCATTGGATGCTCTTTTTCATAGACACCGAAATCTGCTTGCCAGTCTCGCGACGCTTTTCCCTACGGCGCTGCTTGGCGGCATACAGCAAGAGCCCGATTCCCGTCGCATAGGACGGGTTGGAATAGCTCTGCACACCGCCCACATCGCGAGGGTGTCCTATACGGACCGAACGACCAAACACCTTTTCGGCAACGGCATCGATACCGTCTAGGGCGCAGCAACCGCCCGTAAGAACGATACCGCCATTCAGCAATCCGTCCATCTTATGCTTTACAAGGTCCCTATTCAAAAGCTTGAAAATTTCTTCTACGCGGCTGGTAATGATATTGGCCAGAAGCTTCCTAGAGCAGGGAACGTCCCCACGATCACCTACACCTGGCACTGGGAAGGTTTCATCTTCAATAAGGTTGTTCATACGGCAAGTACCGTAGCGTTTCTTGATATCTTCAGCCTTAGCAAGGGATATAGGCACCCTCAAACACTGACTGATATCACTGGTAATCTTGTTTCCTGCAAGATCCAGAGATGCGGTATAGCGGACAGATTCCCCGACAAAAACGGCGATATCTGCAGAGCCTGCACCGATGTCGATGAGGGCCACGCCCAGTTCACGTTCATCGTCGGTCAAAACGGCAGAAGCGGCCGCCAAAGGTTCCAGCACCAGTTCCTCTACGTGAAGGCCTGCGCGGGTGACACTCTTGTCCAGATTCTGGATGGCATTCGGGCGGGAGGTGACCACCTGAACATCCACAGTCAATCTGCGACCGTTAAGACCCTTGGGATTGCGTATTCCCGTCTGGTCATCCAAGGTATATTCTCCGGGGAACACATGCAGAATCTGACCAGCGGACTCAGGAATAGTGCTGGCCTGATTCTTGACCCGTTCGATATCTACCTCGCGAACTTCTCCAGTAGGCAGCGTAATGAGGCCCTTGTAGTTGACGGAGGACACGTGATTTCCGGCAATGCCCACATAGACATCCTTGACATCGAAATCGATGAAAGGCTCCAGCTGCCTAATGACGTTCTGCAGGGTCTCCACCACGTCATCCAGTTCATCGGGACGCTTCAGGGGCAAAGCACCGCAGCAAAGAATCTTCACCGTATTGTCGGGATTCATGGCTCCCGCGAACAGGTTAATTTTGGAAGTTCCGATATCGAGACCGAATACCAGATCCTCTTTTCTCAATTCATTGTTGTCATCCATTGACACACCTCTTGTCAAAATTCCTTACATACAGAAAACCCGAGAAACGCAAGTCCACTTCGCCAGAACAGTTTATGTCCTGGGGGAACCCGTGCTTGACAGATTCATATAAGGTCCATAGATTTTTATCCCACTCCCCTTCGGGGAACAGGACCTTGTAACCCACATCGCTAAAGAACACTTCGTACGCCCTGTGCTCATCGCTCCAGGACACCTGAGATACAAGACCATAAAGCTCGGCATTTTCCTGCTTAAGCCTCTGCAGGTGGGATGCCACATCAGCAATCCTTTCAAAAGCCATAGAATCCACCACCGGCAAATGGAAGGCCGTAGAGGTGGACATAGGCAAGGGAAGTCCCCGTTCCGAATACACACCGGCCTGGATTCCCTGGAAGTATGCCACCACCGGAGTCGATTCCTGCACCTTGATGGTAAGGGATGAGGGGAAATGCTTTTCCACAACAGCCTTGTAAATCAAGGGCAACTGCATCAGGTTCTTTTCTACCGAATCCTCGAAGACCTCGGACAGAAGCATTCCCGGCTCCACCTGGGCATTCTGTACCACGTCTTCCCACGTAAGCAACCTATTGCCCTCGATATCAATATACTGTAGATGTCTGAGTTCCATAGGATTGAACCGCTGCAGGTAAAAACGGTTAGTCCATGCGGCGGTAGCAAGGATTACCAGCACAAGACCGATAATCCAACCACGACGTCTAAACCAGCGCAGGCTCTTTTTCGCGCCATTCTTGATCTTCATGGCACGGGTACGCTTGCGCTTTTCCTCGTTGTAGCCTATACGGCGTCCAAGGAATGTGGTTTTAGAACTCAAATGCATTCCTCCAAAATCTTCTGACCCAGTTTCCAGATGTTTCCAGCCCCCATCAGTACCACCACGTCACCCGGGCGAAGCTCCTCTTTCAAGATGGGGAGCAGATTCATCTGGTCTCCTACAAAGCGGGCATTGCGGTGTCCAAAGGCAAGGGCGCTATCAGAAACCAAAGCTCCGGTCACGCCTTCGATGGGGCGTTCACGGGCCGGGTAAATGTCGGTACACAGCAACACATCGCAGTTGGCAAAGGCACTTCCGAAGGCATCGTGTTGGTCCCTGGTGCGAGAGAACAGGTGCGGCTGGAAAGCCACAATCACCCGGCGTTCCGGGAATGCATCCCTGAACCCCTGCAGGGTAGCCGTGGCTTCCGTCGGATGGTGGGCGTAATCATCAAACACCAGAATATCATTTTTCTCGCCAATCAACTCAAAGCGACGCTGGACCCCTTCAAAGGCCGCAACGGCACGCCGCGCCACTTCCACGTCAATTCCCTCTTCCATAGCAAGGGCTACGGCGGCAGTGGCGTTCAGCACATTATGACGGCCGGGAATCTGCAACTGGAATTCCCCAAGACTTACGCCATCGTTGAAAATCTCAAAATGGGGATAGCCCTTTTCGAAACGCAGGTTGTCAATGTGGTACTTGGCCTGGCGGGAGAACCCGTAGGTAATCACCGGCTTACGCACCTTAGAATAAATCTGCTGTACGTTGGGGTCGTCAATGCAGAGGATAGCCTGACCGTAGAAGGGAATCTTGTTCACAAACTGAACAAAGGCTTCCTTGATTTCATCAATATTCTCGTAAGTATCCAGGTGGTCGGCATCGATATTAGTCACGATGGCGGAGCTGGGCATCATAGAAAGGAAACTGCGGTCAAATTCATCGCTTTCGGCAATGAGATAATCGCCCTTACCCACTTTTGCGCCGCTTCCCTTACCCTTCACCACACCGCCCACGATGATGGTGGGGTCAAGGCCGGCCTCCTCCCAAATTTCGCCAACGATAGAGGTCGTGGTGGTCTTGCCGTGGGTTCCGGCGATGGCCAAGGTATACTTCATGCGCATCAGTTCGCCGAGCATTTCAGCGCGGCGGATTACGGGAATGCGGCGGGCCCTAGCCTCTACCAGTTCGGGATTATCGTAAGGAATGGCAGAAGAATAGACCACCAGGTCGGCGTCTTCTACGTTCTTGGCCTCGTGCTTGCTATCCACACGAATTCCTAAATGTTTCAGGTAGTCAATGACAGAACCTTCTCCCATGTCGGAGCCTGTCACCACAAAGCCGTTTTCGTGCAGAACTTCTGCGATACCGGACATACCGGCACCACCGATACCCACCATATGCAAGCGACGGACACGTTTACAATCATTAATCTGCATTATGCACTTTCCTTTTCCAAAATCACCTTGGCAATCTTGTCCGCAGCATCGGGCATTCCAAGCTTTTTCGCGGCAGCGGCCATCTTAGAAAGCTTCTCGCTATCGAACAGCAAGGACTCCACCTTATCCCACAAATGATTCTCGTCACTGTCCAGCTCCACCAAGGCGGCACCAGCCTTTTCGACGGCACGGGCATTGTGTTCCTGATGGTTTGCCGTAGCGTGGGGGAACGGGAGCAAAATAGAGGGCTTGCCGAAGGCAAGAATCTCTGCCAAAGCCGAGGCGCCTGCGCGACTGATAATCAAGTCTGCGTGTTTCATATAGGCGTAAATTCCATTCAAGAATCCCTTTACCGACACATTGGGCAAAATTCCCAGACGGCCAGTAATAGCATCTACATTCTTAACACCTACCTGCCACACCACGGAAACGTTCTCGTTGTTCGCAATTCTCGAAATGCTCTCTTCAATCTTGTTGTTGATACCTACAGCACCCTGGGAGCCACCCACGATAAATACGGCCTTCTTTCCTTCGCGAAATTCCAGCGGGCGTTCCAGGCTGTCTTCGGCAGGCAATTCACGAACAGGGTTCCCGAAAATCATGGTCTTTCCGGCTGGGAAAAACTTGGCCGCATCTTCAGATGTCACAAACACAGTCTTTGCATAGCGAGCGCCCATCTTGTTGGCAATGCCTGCCACCGCATTCTGCTCTTGCAAATAAACAGGAATCCCCATACTGCCTGCCGCAAAAACGATAGGCAGGGAAACATAGCCACCCGTGGCCACCACCACGTCGGGGTTCACCTTGCGAACGACCCTCTTCGCGTGAGACAGGGACTTGATCAGCTTGTAGGGCAGCGCCAGGTTCTTGAGGAAGGGACCACGATGGAGGGGCTCTGCAGTAATGTATTCATAGGGCCAGTTGCCTGCCACCAGGCGTTCTTCCATAGAATCCTTACGACCGGCAAAAGTGATATCCTGGATTCCCATCTTCTTGAGGCTCTCGGCTATAGCCACCGCCGGAAAAATATGTCCACCGGTTCCACCGCATACAAAAAGGAACTTTTTCATAGTCCACTCCTTGACATTTCATATTCTGTAAAGGGACGCGTATCCGTCTTGTCCCCGTTTTTCACATAGGGTTCCCAGATCTTCTTGCCCGTTCCCGGTTTAGATATGTTCAAAAGAATACCGATGAACAGTGCCGAGAATATCAAGTTGGTACCACCAAAGCTGAGGAACGGCAAGGGCTGTCCCGTAGTGGGGAAAAGCCCCGTACTCACGCAGACATGCACCAAAAAGTTCAGGAACAAGGAAATAGTCAAGGCCACCGCCATATACTTTCCAAAACGGCTAGAAGAATTCCGGGCTATTTCAAAGCCCTGGTAGAACAGCATGCCAAAAAGCAGCAAGATGGCAAAGGTTCCCACAAAGCCGAACTCCTCGCCTATTACCGCATAGACCACATCCTTGTGTGCCTCGGGCAAGTAACCCAGCTTTTGCACGCCCATACCAAATCCCGTACCGAAAAAACCACCGTTACCGAGAGCTTCAAGAGCATGCTCGCCCTGGTAGGCCGAATTCTGGTTTTCCGCCGGGTTGAAGAACGCCATCAGGCGCTTGGAGGTATGAGACTTAATCAAGAGCACAATCAAGCCCACCGGAACGCAGGCCGCAAGGGAAATGGCGATATACTTGAAACGGGCCCCAGCCACAAAGAGTACCGCAAGGGTAATGCCCGCAAAAAGAAGCAACATAGAGAAGTTCGGCTGCAGGGCCAGCAAGATTGCCGAAATCCCGAAAGGTACCGCCGGCTGGATCAGGCTACATTTCAGAGACTTGATGTCGGTACCCGCAACCGCAAGCTTGGCGCAAACCCAAGAAATCAAGCCCAACTTCAGAATTTCAGAGGGCTGGATACCCCAAATCCAGCGGTTTGCGCCCTTGACGCTACCGCCGGCGACAATGGCCGCCACCGTAAGGACCGCTCCAATGATGAACACCACGCGGGAACCCTTCATCCAGACGCCATAATCAATCTTAGAAACAACAAACATAATGACTACTGCGACAAGGACCTTCCAGAGGTGGGCCTTCAGATAGAACTCCGGAGAAAGTCCCCGTTGCAAGGCATGGGGCGTAGACGCCGTATAGACTACGGCTATGCCGAAGCATATCAGCAGCAGTGTTGCAAGCAACAGCCACTTGTTTACGCCTATGGTCTGCAAACTATTCATCTAAAAGCGTTTCCTCTACCCTCTTAAGCCTTGGACACCGTTGTCTGTTTCAGCAGGGCATCTACCACCTGTTCCATCTTCATTCCGCGGGAGCCCTTGACCAAAAGCACGTCGCCCTTGCTCACCACATCCGTCAAAAATTCAATCACTTCTTGCACGGAGTCAAAATGCATGGCGTTTTTCATACCCTTCTCTTCGGCACCCTTCACATAGTTCTTGGCCTGCTCACCTACAGTCACCAGAAGGTCAAAGTTCATCTCGGGAACCAGCGCACCGATACTCCGGTGCAGCTCCTTAGATTCCTTGCCCAATTCCAGCATATCTCCAAGGACGGCAATACGGCAGCCTTCCACATTCATATTGCCGATAGTCTGGAGGGCCATGCGGGTAGAAGAGGGGTTGGCATTGTAGCAGTCCGACACAATCTTGAAACCGTTGCCTTTCTTGATTTCCATACGCATATTGGTGGCACGGAAATTCTTAAGAGCCTTGGCAATTTCTGTCTTGGGAACACGGAAAGCCTCGCCCACGGCAATAGCCGCGAGGGAGTTGTACAGGTTATGGGTTCCGGGAACGTTCAGCTGGAAATGGGTACGACCCACATAGAAATCGGCGCAACCGTCCTCATTCCAAGAAAGCCTTTCCGGCTTCACCACGCCACGGCGAAGTCCGAACGTCACCACCTTGTAATTCCTAGTACTCTTAACCTTACAGAGATGCGGGTCGTCGGCATTCACAATGAGAATACCGTTCTTCTTGAGACCCGCGGTAATGGTAATCTTTTCACGGAAAACACCGTCCAAGTCGCCCAGGCGCTCCAGGTGGGAAGCCCCGATGTTGGTAATCACAGCCACGTCGGGTTCGGCCGCCATAGAAAGAGGGCGAATTTCATCGGGACCGCTGGTGCCCATCTCCACCACGGCCGCCTCGTGCTTGTGCTTCAGCTGGAAAAGGGTCATGGGAACGCCGATATGGTTGTTGAAGTTCCCAGCTGTAGCGTGGGTCACGAACTTGGAAGAAAGCACAGCCTTCACCATCTCCTTGGTGGTAGTCTTGCCGTTACTGCCGGTAATAGCCACCTTCTTCACCTTAAAGCGACGCTGGTATTCCTTTGCCAACTTGAGGAGGGCCTTGGTGGTGTCCTCTACAGGTGCATAGGCCTTGAAGGTTTCATTCTGGGTGGAGTATTCTTCCACGGCTTTCTGGTTTACA
>JAEEGL010835187.1_pt1 | contig 22577 bp, 20 predicted proteins | sample 9134231 | NCBI WGS metagenome assembly JAEEGL01 (sample SAMN16246548, study PRJNA631951) | gut metagenome | biome: gut microbiome; feature: rumen; material: fiber-attached | host: Bos | place: Iran: Karaj | collected 2018-10
GGTATACCGGGACTTTTGAATAAAAGTAGAGGTGGAAAGGCAATGTTTAAGAAAGGTTCACCAGAAGCCAAGAAACATATGGCATATCTTCGCAGTTTGCGCGGGAAAGGTTCATATACCGATGCAGCTTTGGAAGGATATGGATCATATACCAACGCAGCACTAGAAGGTTACGGCATTGCAGATGTTCTAACTCCATTAACCGAACAATTTGGTGATGGTATTACTAATTTGGTTAAGGTGCTTGCTGATAAGGTTGGAACAACACTTAGTGATCTTGCCACAAATCCAGATAAGCTTCTTGCAGCAATTAATCAATACGCACCTTCTATATTTTCCAAAGTCAAAAATTTCTTCAACAAGTTATTTAGGAGAAAGAAGAGGTTACCCACGAAGAAGGAACTTGCAGCTCTAAAAAGATATCTTAAAGAACAAAGTAGACAGAAGAACAAACCTTCAATTAAACCTAAACCTAAACCTAAACCACTTCCACTTCCATATTATGATCCTGAAGATGATGATGAGGAGGAGGAGGTGGATATATATGCTGATGAAAGTCCTATGGAACGTTGGAGGAGATTACGCCAAAAACAACAAAGATCATATATGGATGATATAGATTGAAAAATTTGAAAAAGGAAGGAAGGAATTTTTTTTTAAAAAAGAACATGACACTTGAAATAGAATTTAATTTCACACCAACAACAATTTATAATTTAAATGATAATGAAATTAGAGAAATTCGTTCGTGTATTGCATCATCTTTTATGAATGCAGGTTTTGGTGTTGTGAGAGAAGAACCAGGTAATTTGTTTGCAAATGCATTTGCTGTACCAGTAGTAGATGCTATTGGAGAGTTTGAGAGAGAGGAAGAAGGTAATATTCATACGATACATCGTATGATTGTTATTTATCGTTTCACATTACCTTTAGAAGCAGGCGATGTAGGATTTTTCTTGAACAATGAAGTTCCAAGAATAAGAAACACTATTTCAGGAATAAATCCAAATATTTCATTTGAATTCTTTCTGAAATATTTTTAAGTTTCTTCATCTTTATTTTCAATTTCAATTTCTACACCACCTTCACTTTCGCTATCACTCATGTTATCCTCTTTTTCACTTTTCACTTCATTTACACTATCTGGTTCCTGTGATAAAATACATGCAACATATTTTTCTTTAAATTCACCAGGTGGTTGCTGTAGAATTTTTAGAAGACATTCTTGATTTGCTCTATCCAATGAATTAGAGAAAAGAAGGATGGCAGGAGCATCAGCTGCTCCATCCCAAAGAACAGTATACCCTTGTAAATAAATTGATTCTTCTGTTTCTTTGCGTATTTCTTCTAACCTTAGAAGTTCTGATGTTAGCCAAGCAAAAAGCTTAGCAACATCACACATTGCACGGTAATAATTTTCTTTTGTTTCTTTCCAAAGTAACTCAATCATTCCGTCTTTTCAAAATTACAATTGAAGAAAAAATGTGATGGTGTAAGAAGGATGAAAACCTTGGTAATTAAACTAGGATAAAAAACCTTCTATTTTTAAAAATATTATACTATTTCACTCAACGGTAATGGATATCCAAATGCATGTGTATGTATTCCATCTTTACAAATAAAACGTTTTCCATCATTTACGCTCAATGATTGTCTAAACACGTCTATGGAGTTTATTAAAAACGTTTTGCGTAGGAATTGCACATTTCTTGTATTAATACTTGTTAACGATTCAACGGCTTTTACATAAGTTTCCCAATCTAATTGCATTTCCTGTGCATCATGCGTAGTACCTTTCGCCCTCTTTCCTATATGTCCTTTAATGGTTTTATAAGCATATACTTTCGAACGTAACGCAACAATCTCATCAATCGTATCATCCTCACCTGTTTCTGATTTTACTTGTCCACCCACTCCCCCAATGAGTGTCTGATCTTTTCTTTTTATATAAGCAAATAATTCTTCTGGACAAGTAATATGTTCATCAGGAGGGTGTCGTACTTTCACAATGAATGAGTCGGTATCGGTATAAATCAATTGACATCCTTGTTCATGTTCGCCGGGAACAGATGGGAAAATCTTCATAAGTTTATCATAGAGAAGAATGTACATATGTAATTTTGAATATTCGCAGACACATGCCCCCACATACGTAGGTTTATCCAAAATTATATCATCACCATCCATACGTACCACCCATCCAAGATCATCAATTGGGGTAATTGCAGCTATTTTACCTTCTTGTATTAATCCTTGCAATTTCACTTTATCACGCACAATTTCAAAAGTGTTACGTTTCATAGGATTTTCCAAAGTTTTACCATATGTACAATTACCGCAATCTTTATACAATTTCTTACCCAACTCATCTTTTCTTGTATTTCGAATTTCAATGTTCATTCTAATATATCCATCTAAATAATATCCTTCATCAAAAGAAACACCAAAATGCACTTTGGTAACATATGCTCCATGTTCGAGATAGAATTTTAACAATTGCCAATGCACATTATATTTTTCTTTCGGATATAGAGTACACACCAAACCAGTAAATTCTTGCATTTTCGCACCATTATTTGCAGCAGACCATCGTTTTAAAAAAGGTGTCATTTCTTTTCGATCAAAGTCACTAAAATATTCTTTAAATATTCTTCTATGTTCAGGTGCAAATGGATACATATCTGTAATTTCTTTAAGGTAATCGGGAATTTCTAGATCCACACAATAGCACATACCCATACTATTTCTTTCAAACATTTCAAACTGCTCTTTCAAGCGAACGGAACATAATTCTTTTCCTTCCCATCCTAATGGTACAAATTGCAAATTAGCACATGGATATTTATATTTCTGCATCACAAATGGATATAATCCGTTCACATCCAAATAAATTATACTATGATTTTCATCGCGTTTTGCTCTTCTTACAACTGCTGAAGTTAATCCACCGCGTAACATGCCTTTAAAGAATTCAGCGAAAAAGGTATTTTCATAAAGTGGAATTTCCATACTTGAATTATAACGCAAAAATGCTGCCCATGTTGCACTTGGCATTCCAATGTATCTAGGTAAATGTATTTTATGACTTTCCCACAATATTTCCATACTTCTGTTGAAAATGTCAGCTAGTTGCATAACATCACAACAGAGATATAAGTCATGGTAATCACGTGCATTTGTACATCGGAAAATTTCGATTACATTTTGTGTATCTTCAAATCCTTTTTCTAATTCTTCAACAGTTACTCGTTCACCAAAAAATTTAAGATTTTCTTCTTTAGGTTCAAATATTTTTCTAAACTCATCTATTGTTACATCCAATTTAGAAGAATCAGTAAAGAATTTATAAGGGAAAATATTTTTCCTTAAGATATGATTGATATCTTCATCTTTTACCCAAGAATATTTTCTTCTAAAAACAACAAAGAACCGTTCAAAGTTTTCAATATTCATATCAATATCATCTTTTCTTATACTTTCAACTAATCGTTCAAGGCTTAAACTCAAGAAATGAAAACTATCACCAATATGTATATTTCTAACTTTATCTCCTAGTTTAGCATGAAATACCAGCTTTTGTAGTCTATTTGATGATTTCATGATAACACGTATGCCCCATAAACTAAACTCCGGTGTTTTCATTACATGTCGTAAGATAAAGTTTGCATCATATCCCATAGCATTGTGGAAATATATATAAATATTTTCTTCTTCTCCTTCAAATGCTGTTTTCAAAATATAATCAAAGAAATCTTTCATGGTGTATCCACATTTATATTCATCTATACTCCAATTATAAATACCAAAACTCATAAAAACATGTTCTCCAGTTTCCGGGGTGATAGAACTTTCAAAATCCGCATATAAAATTCTAGTCTTACTCATAAACTTTGCTTCATCTTCTTCATCAACTTCTTCTCCTTTTAACATAGGATGTTCTTCATCTTTATAACTAACTAGTTGAATATGACGGTAACCTGTTTTTCCTTCCATAAAACAATGTTGTTTATGATACTCTGCAGAAAAATCATCCGTAAATGCGAGCCTACATTTACTGCAGGTATAAACAATTCTATCAATACCTTCACGTGCATATTTATCAGAAAAATGATATCCACCTTCTAAATGCAATTGACCTAAAGGATATGCGCCTGTTTGAAGAGCAACAGGGCATTGATGTTCATTCAATAAACGTCTATGATAAAAACAAGCACCACATCTAGAACATGTGAAGAATTGTTTGCCACCGCTATTCTTCAATAAACGTTCCATATTAACAATTAAGGCATAATGAGAACATCTTGTATCTAACGGTGTTACACATAGCAATTCTATAACTTTTTCACGTCTTTTACTTACATACAGGGGGTATATATGTGGATTTACATTAAAATCAATACCATAAACATCAACTCCACATACATCTTCAGGTATTAACTTGTTTTCAATATCTTCAAACTCTTTTCTGAATTCAGCTGTGCTTATCATTGTACCTGCTTTTCTATCAATATCCTCCACCATTGCTGCTAAAGGTGTAACTGAGCCACTTGAATAGTCAGGTGGCATTAACAATATAGAAAGTTTTCTAATAGTTTCAGCAACTTTATCTCCTGTATCACCAGCGGAAAACATAAACATTCCTTTACAATAAACTTCGTTACTATCAACCATTACCTTGTTTAATCCGAAAACTCTCGCATATCCGTCTTTAATTTTAGTAATCAACCCCATTATAATACAATACAATAAACACTTATTGTCTGTTTTATTTCTTACACTCATTACTGCTGTTCCAACACTATTTGTTAATAGATCTTCAACTTGCTGTGTCCATCCATGTGCTCGACTAACTGATGCTGTTTCAATTGGAACAATCTTTAATCTCATACGTACTTTTCCACCATTATTTAATAACATAATACGTGTTCCACTTCCTTCACTTCCATTCCAGGTAGATTCTCCTTCAGGGTAAAATGAAACAAAACGTTTCATTATTTCCATATAAATTTTAAAGATATCATTATCTGATATTCTACCATCAATTACTGTTATTGGATTATTATCGTCATCATAGATAGGATATGTAGTTATATCATCATCGACACCAAGCAAATAGTTAACTGTGAACGAGGGGGTTTCTTCAGCTATTTGCGAAAGTCTCAATAAGATATAGAGCATGATGTAAATAGGAAGATCATAAACATCATTCGAAGGTATAGAAAGTGTTGAACCACTAAGTCCAATTAAATGAGGAAACATCCATGTATGTCTTTTAGCATCTTCTTTCGAAACCATAGTGAGCTTCTTTATTTCATTCACCAGGAAATCTTGATCATCACGTGCACCTCTCCAAAAGGGTACATATAAACTACGATCAGCAGACAATAAGTTTTCAATCAAATCACGTAGAGACAAAAGATTCAAATATGGTGTATCATCAATTCGTTCGTAAACCTCAGGATGATTCTCCAAGAAAGTAATCACTTCAACTGGTGTGATATAATAATTGCTTGCATAAACTCCATCATCCTCTGTAGCAGGATGCGAATCTGATCTTGCTCTTTGTCTAGATGGAGCTTCAAGTTCTCCATCTTCATCAACATCAGTAACAATAATTCGCGGTCTTCGTACATTTGTGCGCGCAATTCTATCACGACCCATAGGTCGCCGTCTAGTTGAACTTCTCATAATCCAAGAAAAAAATGCACAAACAAATAAATTTAAAAAACTAAAATTTCACAGTTTGTTAAAAATATTGCATTATTTCTGAATTCAATTTCATCATTAACATTCTAAATTATAATTACATATTAATCTGAATTGATGATAATTTAGAAAATGAAAGATAATATTATTAAAGTGAAATCAAAATTTAAATTTATTTTTTTATTTTGCGAAACAAAAATGGAAAGAGATCCTTTTGAACTTGAAAGAAGATTCATAACAAACATAAACAATCTATTAATTAGCAGTGTAAATGAAGATGAAGATGAGTTTTACACTCATGGAATATTTACTGCTTTAAAAAGAAGTGCAGAAACTGCAAGTGAGGAATTTGAAAAAGAGGTAATTAATGCAAGCGATGCAACCGATGAAGAACGTGAACAAACAGCAACAATGATTGTTTTGTGTCTTTGTTCAAGAATCGATTTCGATTTTGCTGGGCCTATTATCTTCTATAATCACCCTTCATTTGATCTTAAACATAAATATGAATATTTAAGATCGAAGCTTCATGAAGAAATGAAAAAAGCAAAATATACTCCTAAAACTATTCGTCACCTATATGGGTAATTCTTCTCTTTTTCTATGTTTTCAACTTCATAAAGAAATAAACATTTTCTTAATTTAGAAAATTAATGATTTTTAAATGAAAATTATACCAATTTAATTTTTAAATTTTATTTTTGTGAATTTTTGGTAGACAAAAATGGCTGATGAACAATTATATGATGCTTTATTCCTCCGTAAGATCATGCATTTTTTAGAAACTGATAATACAGGTCATGATCTTAGTTACTATTGGCCTCTTTATACATACATTGAAAATTTTTTGTTGTATTGGGATGAATACTTTCCCAAAGGTAAATTTCCAATTTATACAGATACTGATGTTGGAAGATCAGTCTCTGCATGGATAAACGAACTTCGTACTGATAAAGAGTTTGCAAATCATCAACTTACTATAAATCTTGGACATGTATGTGATGCGCGTGAACTTACACTCCTTGAGCATAGTATTTCTGAATCTTAAAGTAACATAATCTTATCTCCAAAAATCATATACATTGGTACAACTTTGTGCACAATAATACTTCTTATTTTTTGTGCTCTCCCCAATTTCATCATCTTCATACACAATTCCTTTTCTAATCCTAATTTATCAAACATTCGATACAACTGTAATGCAGGCGTTACTCCGGGGAAAAGTGCAACATAATTACTATTCTCAAATGTATATTTGGTTTTTTGATAGTCATTCGCCGAATGCGATGTGCAAATCACATGTATATCACCATTACCATCATGCTTTTCATGCCCTCTTCCATTTGCAAGTGCATCATTCATAATTGCAAAAGTCAAATTCTGAATTTTGGGATCTCTTATTTTATCAACATCATCAAATAACAGAATCGTTTGTGGAGATTTTGCTCTACTTCTAATCTCAGCCAAAGTAATTTTACTTAATGTTTCAGGTGTCATTTTGATTTTATATAAACGTTCTTTACCTAAATCTTCGAAATTTCCATCTTTTTCTTCAAGTGCAGTAAACAGGAGAATATCATAGGTTGGTGGAAGAAGATTAATCATTTGTTTTGCAAGATAACTTTTTCCTGCTCCTGGTGCACCTGCAATAAACATTGTCATTCGATCGTTAAACACAGGTCTCCAATCAGTTCCTGTTAAACTTGCTTGTGGTTTACTATGTGCGAAAGAAGTTAGAGACATGGAAGGTTTTTCATCAGAAAAGAAATCATCTTCATCATCTTCACTATCACTCTCATCAAAACCACTTCCAAAACTTTTATTTAATGAAGAATGTGATGATGGGGATGGTGTGATATAGAAAGCTTGATCTCCACCAACAGTATCAGCTATTGGTTTCTGATCTTTCTTTTTACCGATTTTTCGCTTTTTAAAAGCAGGAATAAATGTATTAGTAACAACTATCATTCCTTCAACTAAAGTATTTTTCATAATAATAAACAGCAGGGTTTATTCCTTTTTTCCGTAGTCTTTCCGTTTCCTCTCGAAATACATCTGGATTTTTTCCATTTCTTAGAAATGCTGCTGTATAAATTCCACAAACAGCAGTATGATCACCTTCAATTTGATATGGATAATCATTATAATGAATTGTCCATCCATGTTTCTGAAGATCTCTTAATCCATTGCGAAATATATTAAGATATTGTCCTGAAGATCTTAAATCATCTTCATTCATCCATGCTATTTTTTCATTATCAGGTTTTCCTCCATAGGTACTGAAAAAATAAATTTCCTTTTTTCTAGGATTACGTGAAACCGAAATCCAATGTCCGGAATTCATATTTTTAGGATCCTGTAGCAATATGATATTATCATTAGATTTTTTGAACATTTGCGCAAGCATTGCGCGAGGGCCATGTTTTTCTCCCATTTCACAAAGTTCAGAATATGTATAAACAGGAACTTTATTCAATGTAGCCTCTTCCATTTCCTCACCACTTCGTGGTTTAAACATAATATCATGCTCACTTATACGTTTCTTTCTTGCTGCCATTTTTTTGCTCTAGAATCTTTCATTCATTCCAAATTTAAAAAAATAAAATATCTTTTTATTTGATATATGAATGAGTGATTGTCTAAAAAGAAGTTGTTTTTATACTAAAAAATATGGCGCAAGCAACTGTTAAAACAGTTCAGTATTTGGATCCTCGTATTGAACCACAACCTGATCCTGTCTATGACTATGTGATTGGTCCTACACAAAATCAATATTATCGCATTCCTGCAAGTGGTTTCAGTCAGAGTTCAATTACATTTAATAACCTAACTACACTCGGTATTGATAGGGCATACCTTGATACATTCGAAATTGAGCTTTCAGCCACTATTACCTTTAATTTGTCGGGTGATGCACCAGCCAACAAAATTATCCCCGCCTTTTCAGATTGGACATTCCAATCTTTCCCATTTAATACATGTTGTGAAGAAGCACGCGTCAACATTAACGGTGGTGCTTTCTTCTCGCAACCTATGTTGTATGTGCGCGCGAAAGAACGTTATATGAACCAATATGAACTATCAAAGTCTTACCAGAATATTTGTCCTATTCATAGACCAGAGTTGCAGTATGAAAGTGGAAGAAGGTTTGATATGGACTTAGACCCCTCCATGGCAGCTTCTGTATTTCATCCGCTTGGAAGATCATATCCGGGACGTTATGGCACACATCACAGGGGATATATGAAATCCAGCGAAGGCATAATCGGTGGAGATAATATGTCTTTCATGAATGCCGCTTTGCCTAGGCTTCATTATAAAGACTATCCTGAACTTAAAGTACAACGTGTCGATAATGCAGATGGAAAAAAACTCGTTGTTGGAACAATTGTTTGGCGTGAACCTATTTTTGTTTCTCCATTTTCTTCAAAGTATGATGCAACTTATGGACGTCCTTTGTATAATATCACATCAATGGATTTGTCCTTCAGTCTATGCAGTGATCTTGGAAACATGATTCGTCTGAATAATTGGGTTCGTGGAGCACTAGATGAAACAGAAACAGATACATCAAGGAGTCCCTTTACTGTGAAAAGTTATTCGGTTCATTTGGATACTGCTTGTCTTTGTTATCAAGTTATGACTATACCACCAATTCTTAATAAACCCCTTACTACTCTCGTACCCTACAGACGTTTTGTTCCTTACATTACGGAATATAATAAACAAGGAAATACTACAGCAACTAGAGCAGGAACTGTAGTAAATATTCACGGTGATACAATAAATATGTCTTCAGGTGTTTACACATTTAATGAGATCCCAACAGCTATTTGGGTCTTTGTTGCACCGGTGAAAGATCGTTACCAAACAAATAAAATGGATATATATCGCTCCGATGGTGCAAACCCACATCCAGTCCAAGATGATGTTAATGCATGGGGGAATTGGGATTCCAACAAATTGTTTGCCTTCCTAAGAAAAGTTAACATTAGCATGGCAAACACTACACAAATCCTCGCAACTGCTAAACCAGCTGATTTATATCGTATAGCAAAAGCAAATGGATGTGAGGATTCTGCTGAATCTTGGCTTAACGATCGACGGTTTGAAACATCGGTAAATGGTGTTTGGACTGGTCTCTATGCTATATTCCCTGATATTGCTGAGGATCTTGTAGATTGTTATCCATCTGTCAATGAAACTGATGATTTTCTATCGCATACAATGTCACCTGGAGCAGGTTCTGTATTGCGTTTGAAGCCCGGTGTGGATATTATTGTACCCGATCAACCTTTGATTCCAGGTGCAAATGCTAATAACATGGTTTTCCAGGTTGAAGTAGATGCTGTTACTCCACCCAATTCTCTCGCACAGGTACACTATGCTCTTTGGCTCTTGTTTGAATATGTTGGTGTTGCTGCAATTTCTCCTGGCCAATGTGAGATTTCAATGAATCCTCTTGGTTCAGGTGAAATTATGGCTGTTTCTCCTGTCATGTCTGCTACTTCTGAAGCTACTGAAGGTAATTTGGAAGGAAGTGGTTTCTGGGATAATGCAAAGAAACACACAAGAATTCTTGGACAACTTGCTGATGATGGAATTATTTCAATGATTTTGAAACGAATTCCTGGTGCACAAGGTGCAGCAGAATGGGCAAAGAAACATGGATTAGGTGAACCTGCATGTAAGAGAGGACGTGGTGGTGCAGTGAGTGGAGGTGCCGTAATTGGGAAAGGATTAAATGATTGGGTTTAAATAAAATTAAAGAAAGAATCCACGTCATTTTTTCCTAAAAAAGAAAAATTTTGTTAACCAGATTGTGCAGCAGCTGCTGCTGGATCATTAGTTACAATAACTGGTTCAGTAGCAATTCTCGCGACTGGTGTATAATCAAACCATCCATCAGGAAGTGAGAATAATCTTGCTTCTATGATATAATCAAATTTACCCTTTGAAGAGCCACATTTGATCATACACATATTTTTGAATTTAACATTCTCAGATCCTTCTTTACTTTGTGCTTTATAACTGTGATAACAGATCTTACGGAAGAAAACACCAAAACGTCCAGACAAAGCTTCTGGATAAAAAGTGAAATTCTGCGCATTATTGATGATGAAATCACATAGAGATCCGCCATTACTACCTTGTGAAAGTCCAAGTTCTTTCACACAAGCAGCAGTCATTTCATTGAGCCAATCGGTGTAATCAGGTCTTGCAACATTTTGCATATCATGTTGAAGACAAACACAAAGATACAACATCTTCAAAATGTCTTCAGTTCCCACTTTATGTTCGGTGAGACGTTGCTTAATATTTGGTCCTGCAACAATTTCACGGAAGGCAGCAGTAGTATATGCACCCCTCGATGGTTCAACAGATGCAGGTTGCACCCAAACATCATTCAAGACCAGTGTATCAGTAAGATGAAGAAAATCTTTGCTATCCATCGTATTCCAAACTTTCTGAAGTGGTGTAACACGATGACCTTTTGGATGTTTAGGCTCTGTCTGTTTCGCAACTGCTGCAGCTCCCGGCTCCGTCATCATCATCCCCGTTGCGAAAGAGTTCTGGCTCGCTCCCTCCGAGGATGGTGCGGGGGTCATAGCCATCGGGACGGACCCAATACGGCGGCCTCTTACCTCCTCGGTATCTCCAGGGTTCAAGACATCCAGATGTGTTGTTGCTTCCGTTCTCATGAGAGGGGAGTTCTGAGGAGCAAGAGGAAGAGACGCGTTGCTTGTTGTCAGACGGGGTTGCTTCATGAAAGGCCTTGATACAGACATCTTTATCGTTGATATAGATTTGAATATTCACAGTTGTCATAAAATTATTATTTAATCAAAAATCAAAGAAAAAAAGAAGAGATAAAAAAAATTTACAACAAGATTTCCAATTTCGTTTCATTAAAAATACATACATAAGTTAATGTCTTTATTTCATGATGAAATGATAGTTATCAACTTTTCTATTAAGCAATTCAGATTAATGTATAAATTTCATTATGAAAATAAGAATTTAGAAAAATGATGATTAAAGAAACAAAATTTCATTTTTAAAATTGATGATTTTTTTTTTAATTCGTTGTAAAAAAATGAGTTCCGTTGAACAAAAACCAGTTATATCAAGAGTGCGTTTAGCATTAATTTATGATGCAGGCGGTGAGGATAATTTACAAGTTGCTGAAATACGACGTATGTATCCTCTTCCTCCTTCAAATGCAGCAACTCTATATTTGATGGAAACAGAACCTTTCCTTTGCGAAGGATTAGAAGGAGGTGCAGGTCGCCCTTTTACTGAAGAAGAAGTTAGACTTATTATTAATTATCTTAAATCTTCTTTCCTGAAAAAAGACACTAAAACTTCATCACATTAAAATAAATTTTTTTAAATTATGAAAAAAGATAAAGACTGAATGAATTACTATTATAATCCTCCGCGTGGAAGTAGAGCAAGAAAAGCCCTTGAAGGTGGGTCTTTGCTTGGTATTCTTGGAAAACTATATGCAAGAACAGTGGGGAGATGGGGTAAAAAAAGAATTACAGATCTAAAAGATCAAAAAAAGGAAATAAAAGCTTTGGAAGCAGCTGTTAAAGCAAAGAATCAGAAACAGAATCAGAATGGTGCCGGTTTCGATCTTTTTGAAATAATAGATAACTTGGGAAGGAAAGAAAGTCATGGAGGTCATAGACAAGGAAAAGTTAAAGCAAAAGGTGGATGTGCAGCTTGCAAACGTTATTTCGCTAGTAAAGAAAAAGGTGGGAGTCATATGATGGTGCATCCTGGATGGCAGAGGAGAAGACGTGAATTGGAGTTATGGGGTGAAGATCCTAAGAAGAATCCACCACCACTATCAACATATCAAGGAGGAAAACTCGAAGGACGTGATGTAGTTGATTTCTTAGCTGGTCCTATTGGTTGGGCTTTCATGGGTGTAAGAAAATCAAGGGAAAAGAAAATTGCAAATTTGAAAAAACAATTGAATGGTGGTATGATTGGGTATGATGCAAAAGTTAATTTGCCTCTTGAAAGTCCGGTGTTATCTGTTTATAAACTACCGCCGAAACTAAGTTTAGCTTTAGATGGATATCGATGATCTTAATTATCGAGTTGATAGTCAATAAAATCTCACTATATCTTTTTTATGTAAATCTTCAAAATAAAGTGCACCTTTCATCAAAACACTTTTTCTCTATTACTTCTTAATACATTTTTACAAACCCAAATTTATTTAGTCATTTTTTTATTTTTTTTAGTTCTCATTTTTTTTATTTCTTTGTAAAAAACGAAGAAAAAAAATGGCTTCTTTTGATTACAGTATCTATCGTTCGTTCTTCTATCATAACCTTTATTATGAGGTCTCGAAATGGCTTGATCTTCATCCTGAGCTCACTAGAGATGAAGGTATTATTCCTTCGCTCCGTGAACTTGTTAGAGATTTGGATCCTCATAAATGGCAACATTCTTATGTCAATCGTGAACTTGCAAATCAAACTCTTTATGCTTTAAAGCTCATGAAAGACTCTATTGTTAAATTGGATCCAACACTTTGGGAAAAAATTCAGAAAGCGATTGAATATTATCAAGATTTATGTAAAGAAGAAGATGAATCTGATGATGATGATGATGATTATGATATGTTTCCTGATTTTGATGGTGACAATGGTGATGGTGAAAAAAAGGAAGAACAAGAAATAGTTTGTGATGATGAAGAGGAAGAAGTACATTTTGTTCATCATCATACTAAACCACTTGTTTTGTTTGATGAAACTGAAATCATTGATGAAAATGTATGTGAAAAAACTGAAAAATTCGAATATGAAGAACTACCTTCACGTGATGAAGATGAAGATGATGATGATGACGATGATGATGATGTTGATGAAAAACAAGATGTTGGTGAGAAAGAAGATGAATCAAACATCATTACCACAACAATAACAAGAAAACGCACAAGGAATGTTGATTATGAAAAAAACAGTGATGTTGAGAAACATGAAAGCCCAAAGAAACGTCTGAGATGTGTTTGTATGTTTCCTCGTATTATAAAATTCTATTTTTGAGATTTTTCCTTTCTAAAAGAAACTAAAAAATCATTTTTTTATTTCTTTTTTTCTCCTTTCTTCTACATTCAGAAAAAGGTTTTTTTCTTTGTTTTTTCTTCAAATTAATCCTAATCTTTCTGCATCATCTGATAAAATTTGTGCTTCCGTTCTACGTCTTCTTTTTGGTTTAGCTGTTATTTTCCTTCCTCTCCGCCTAAGTTGGACATTATATTCTGGGTAGATTACATTGTGAAGCCTATACAAACTTGCCACAAGTTTTTCTCTTCCTACATCAGTGTCAGTGTAGTGTGATGGTAATTGTGCTTTTACATATTTCGGAATTCTTTTATATCTTTGTCCCAACAATCTTTTAACCTCTGCATCTGAAAGTGTACCTTCGCGATATGGCATCAATGCAGCCTTTTGACGTTGTGTATAACCTTCAAGATTATTAACCCAACGTTCAAATTCTTCACGATCACGTTTATTTCGCGAACCAGATGGGAATATAGCATGTCCACCTTCTTCCTTCTCTTTCCTCTGCTTCTCTATTTTTCTTTTTATCATCCCTTTCATAATAGGTATTTTCATCAATCTATTAATGTCACTTTTTGATAATGCTCCATACCCATTTAATGCAGCTTTTGTGTACGTATTATTGCAATTACAATTTTTCCACCCACAAGAACAACTCATTTTTTAAAAAATAGTCATACAATCAAACAATTTTTTCTTCGGAAAATAAAAAAAGATGGATCGAAAGTTTATTTTATATTTAACCATTGGCATCCCCGGTAGTGGGAAATCACGTTGGGTCAAGAAATTTGTTGAAGATCAACATCATAGAAACATCCATGTTATTTCCTCAGATGCACTACGAAGAGAAATACTAGGTGATGATCAAAACGTAAATGTTTCACAACATGCAATGATTCATGATGAAGAAAGAAAAAGAATCAAAAAATTATTATCCGATCCTTCATTAACTTCACCTGTAATCGATATTATTATTGACGCTACAAATTGTGATGTGCATGAATGGGAAAAATTTGCAAAATTAAATCCAACTTTAATGATTGCAAAAGTGTTTGATCGTGATGTTGAACAATCAATGAAAAATCAAACACATAGAGAAAGAAAAATCCCGGAAAATATTGTAAAAAGATATCATTCTGAATTCACAAAAAATAAAAAATTTCTTCCACAATTTTTCAATATCATTGATTTCATTCCTTATGAACCGTGAAAAATTTTTTCTTTAATTATTTAAAATGAAACAACTGAAAATTTTCTGTGTGGAAATATAAATGGGTGTGCAATATATGCTTCTCTCACTGGAAGTTTTTCTTCTTCTTTCTTTAGTTCAAAATCTATCAAAGGTCTTGCTGTTTTAGGAAAAGCTCTATTTACCATTTCTTTGGGTGGAGCAATGCCGCGTTGCTCTGTTTGTTGTGTTCTATATTCATCTCTCAAGTCATCCATTACATCTTTTTCCTCTTTTATTCTTTCTTCAGGTTTTTGTTTAAACATTTTATCTAATGGATGATGTGGACGAACCAATGAAAATAAATAAGGTGCTCTCCACCCCATTAAAGATGATCCATGTCCTTCCAACTCTTGAACTCTAATTTTTCTGAAATAATCTCTAGCATCTTTCTCTTGTTCAGAACCTAGATAATCCTTCTCACGCTTTTTACGTTCTTCTCTTTTTTGCTGTGTTCTTCTCATTGTATCAACTCTGTCTCGTAGTTTTTTATATTCTTCCTCTCCAACTTGTCCTTTTATCCACTCTAATTCTGCTTTTTCTGTATCAGATAAATCTTTATATCCTTTATCATGTTCATTTAACCACTGACTTGTTTTCACATTGATATATTTACGATATCTAGCTGGGAGATCATTATAATACCAAGATGAAACAGCTTCTTGATATTCTTCCGGCACTTGATCAAGTTCATCAGTTTCAGCAAGATATTGTATAGCTTTTTCTTCAAGCTCCTTCATTTGTCTTTTCTGTAAGACTTTCAATAAACTTTTCAATCGTGCTTCTTTAGCAGAAACAATACCTGCATTAAATGCTTGCGCTTGTTGCATTGCACTACGCATTTTCTCTGCATCTTCTACACTTGTAACACCCTGTGGTAGATCTTTATCCAAGGGAAACATTGCAGAATTACCGAAATCTTTAAATGTTACATTAAACCATGCTTCCGAATCAGGATTATACATTCCAGCATTTTTTAATTGTTCAATTTTCTCCATTGCACGTTCTTGTTGCTCCTTTTCCAAAGATGTAATACCTACTCTATGGATTGGTGATTTATACACCGAATACAACTGTTGTTTACGTTCAGAAGTACGAAAAGGATTTTTAAATTTCAATATTTTAGATGGTGTTGATCTTGATGAAAATAATGATGTATAATCAACTTTGGGAATTTTAGGGGAAATTTTCCCCTTCTTTCTGTTTATTCCTCTTCTTCTCATTTTGTAAGTTTACAAATTAAAATTCATTCAAACATATTTTTTTAAAAAAATAGTTTTTCTCATATCCTTCTCCTCCTTTTCTTGCTTGGTTTATTTTCCGATGGAAATAAACCCCTTAAATTTGATGATGCCGGGAAAATACCAATGGGAAGTTCATTACGTAAAGGTGATGCTGTCTTTAGTGGTAATGTATGAACTATCCTTCCATTTTGTTGTTTCATCCTTTGGTTTTCCATGCGTATTTCCATGGGAATTACTTTATATGATTCCATTAAATCATTATAAGGTTCATCTCTCATATGTTTCGGTAACTTTTCGCGTGCAGATGCGGGATTAATATCGGAATATTCCTCTGGTTTAAATTTCTTCTTCTTTTTCTTTTCACTTATTTTATCCAAGGTATCTACTGCTGTTGAAGATGAATCAAATATGTTCGATGATTTCATTGAAGACAACTGTAAAGGTGTAACAGAAGTTAATTGTGTCGGATAATAAGCAGGTGTTCGTACTGTTGTTAAAGCTGATGTTGAAGCACTGCTTGGGCCACTATACACGCTCGTTGATTGTGATAATGGATTCGCTGTTATATGACTAGATAAAGCAGTATCTAATAAATCACTGTTCTGAGAAAACAAATTGTTATATCCATTATATGAAAAAAGTTTATTCATATAAGGTGCAAATCTGATTGCATTTTCCCTCTTTGCTAGATCTGAAAATGGTGTTTCAAACATTGCAGCAGATGGAGTTGGTTCAGTTAATAATGGTGTTAACTGTACATATTTCGGACCTGAGGGTAATGGCATTTCCGTAGGAGGAGAAAGACCAAGTTTCTCAGATAATTTCTGCTTTAATTTTTGTGGCATAGGTGACGGTGATGATGAATCACCTGGTGTAGTATTAGAAAACATGGCTTTTAATTCATCTGCCATTTCTTGAGCTTCATCTTGCTTCACCTTTAGACCCATATCTTCCAAAGAAGTTTTAACATCATCAGTTAGCACATCGGGTTTATTGATGGCTTTATAATAATCTTTGTTAGTAAGCATTTTTTCAAACCACCATAATTTGGCATATTCTTTTGCACCTTCAGTATCACCAATTTCTTTTGCCAATTTCATCCTTTCCAAAAGTCTCGTGGGCTCATTTAATCTTAAGGTATTTTCAAAATCCCTAGCTTTCTGCTCGTTCTGCGCTTTTGTTTGTTTTATTAAATCAATGTATTCCATGTTTGCACGATCAATTTTAGATTGGTTATCGGCTGAAATTCTTTGGTTAGCTGCAGCAACGCGTTCTTTTTGAATTTTATATAATTTTGCTGCAGCATTTTGTCTCATTTGATCACGATAACTTGCATCCAATGATGAAATACCTGCAGAACCTGCCATATGAAATAAATCTTTGTGTTCTGTGGCCCAATCTTCCAAACTTGTTAAAGCACTAGCCGCACCCTCTGATAGTTTTGGTTTTATAAAACGACTAAAGGATTTTAACATTCCACCTACACCATTAATTATAGGATGAATTAAATACGGCATTGTGCCCCAAAATAATGTGGAATACCACGGTCTAGATGCTGCACCGATGACGTTTGAAACAGTATTCAATAAAGGGTCAGTTCCTGGTGGTGTATTGTTAGAAGTCGTATTGAGCAAACTATAACCTTCTGGTACTGTTGCAAAATTAGATGTAAAATTCGCAAATTCATCTGGTGGTGTCCATGCACCACCGCTAAGTTCAGATAATGATGGAAAAGGAATTGTAGGTTTCTCATCTGTGTTCGAAAATAACCAATCTGTATTAAATTTATATGTTTTCTCTTTCCCACCACCATACTTTACCGTACCGAAACCTTTAAATTGTTCTGAGTGTGCAACCATATTTGTTAAACTATTTTGTGGTCCATAAAACTGTTGACCTTCTTTGTCTTCGACAGGAAATGATGAATATTGTTTATAAATATCGCCCAGATCGGAAATGACGCCATTTATAGCCTCTTTCGGTCTTCCTTGTAGCGATTGTGAAAGAACAGTGCCTAAAACTTTCATTACAATTTCATAAGCGCGATTAACATCTTCTGTTGGATTCCCACTTTTAAGACTTTCGCGTTGTTTATCTATAATCTCAGATGCTGCTGATAATCCATTAGATACTGCTTCCACTGCTTTTGATGCTTCTTGATGTGTCATGCCGCGTAAAATAGATGACATATAACTTCCTATACCACCAATTACAACAGCTGCTGTGCGTTCAGGTGAATCCTCATCGCTCTTTTTAATCAAATAATTTGAAACAGCATTAGATACAGCTGGTACAACGTTTTGTATTAAAGATGCGATGACTTCATTTTTATGTTCTGTCCATGCTCTGCTGACAACGTCTTTAGTAATACCCCACATACTGGTATTTGGTTGTGTGGTGGCAACTTCCGGTGCAGCATTATCTGCAGCAGCAACCGCACGTTCATTTAGATCTGAAGAAACACCGGTAACAGCGCCTACAATCGCTTTTGCTAACATTCCACCGGCGGCAGAAAGTGCACCTGTTGCAAGTGCACCTAAAAATGGATCCATTCCACCTTTTAATTTTTTAGTTCTTCCTCTACTTCTCTTCATTTTTTCTATAAAAAGATTCAAACACTCTTTATTTTCATTTAAATATTTTGAAATTGAAATGAAAGAATGAGTGAGCGAGAATATATTAAATTTAATACAAGCGTGCAAGTTGCGTCAAATGCACAGAATCTAATAAAAGATGATGAAGGAAATATTGCAGCTATTTTGGAATTACGACTTCCTGATAATATTTTCCCAGCAGAGAATGGTAATAAAAAAGTGGATTCTGTGCAGATGTTGACAACTAAAATGAGAATTTCTATGGAAAATACTCCTATTGCGCAGTTACCTTTAGATATGGAGTTAAGAAATGGTAATTTTACACCGTCCACATGTCAATTAGGTGTTTAACCTTTTTGTCTTTTAGATGATCAAACTGTGCGTCCATTTGATGTAGAAGAAAGCGCCTTCCCCTATTACTATCAAAACTTAACAACAATACGAATGAATGTAAAACACGTTGGAAATGAAATAACTGTTGATGATGTCAATATCCCTTCTAATAATTCTAATGAAACTCTTCCACCTGATGCACTCGCTGTTTATGATTTTTTAGTTAGTGCTGATTTGTGGTATAAATATTGCACACATAAAATGAATTTGTGTGCACAAAATAATCACGAAAAAATAATTATCGAAAATGATGCATTAATGGTGCGACACATTTCTACTCTTGAACAAATGATGCAAGATGCTTTAGAAAATGCTTTTTCTATGGCTGCATCCAGATCTATAAAATTAGCTTTAGATGTTTATGTTCTCGAAGTAGGAGCAGATCCTGAGCCCGACTACACACCGAAAAATGATACCATTTACAAATTGGGTAATCTGGATGTCTATTTATGTGATGTTATTGTACACGATTCTGAAATGGCGTACGGGGGATCTGAAACAACTTTAAAAGCCGGAGTTAAACCTATTGTTAAATTTACAGAACAAAGTATGCGTATTGAATACGATAGTGCTTGTTTTTCTGATAATCATATCCCAATTATCTGGCATCCGCCATATGTTGAAACCTGGGATATCCCCGAACAAATAACTGAAGATTCTGGAAGACATTTCTCAGGTACAGTGGGTAGGTCTGTATTGCCACCATTAAAACGTGTTTACAAATATGGCATGAATATCGAAAATCAAACGGGGTTGTATTCTTATTCATTATTTCCTTACTGTGAAAGACAAGCAATAAATATTGTCGGTAATGAAGAAATGTATAAAACATTCTCGTTTCTTCCTTGGATTAAAGTAGTACCGAATGATGATATTCCCCAAACACATCTAGTTACACGAAGCAAAACAGAACCATTTTATATTCTCGATGGTACGGGCGCAACTGTTTCAATGAACGGACCGGAACCAATATATGAAAATGGCGGGTGGGAAGTAACCAGACATAATAGAATCTGGTATAACGAAACTAAAGGAGAAACGGAATATGCAACTGGTGTTTCCACAGGTACTGTCCTCGCTGCTTGGTATAATTTTTATACTACAACAGATAGCGGTGAACAGCATGCAATACGCCCTGGAACAATTCAACAATGGCTAACAAGTCTCCAAAACGCAGGACTAATGTCGAGTCAAACAGTGTCAGCTATTGCTTCCTATACAATCGTAATGAATGGATATGATGGTACGTTTATTTTTGGTTTTTGTGATCGAGACCCTGTATCAGGAACCTATAGCAATGGACAACTTTGTTTCAATGTTAACAATCCCGCGTCTGTCGCTGTTAAACAAACAACTGTGACAAAACAATATTTCCCCTTGGGACCGACGGGTTATCAATATCAATTCGATGTTACGGAAAGTGAAAGTACAAATACAGAAACGACAAAAAATCCTGATGCACCAAGTTGGGCAGGGACGACCACTGAAGATCTTACACCACGTACAACAACAACAAAAACTAATGAAGGAACAATAATTCCAGCAAATACCGTATATATGTTTGCACGAGTAAAACATGATTCTGATTATACTTTCCAGGGAACGGACATACCGCAAATAAATGATTTCAGTTGGGTTCCGTGTACATATAAGCCACCTGGTGTACTTATTAATTTAGAAAATCGATTCCCGTTCAGAACATTTACAGATGATCCATATGAAATGAATGATTTCTATACTGATTCTAATGGACGTATATGGTATTGGTTTGAAGTCAAGGATACAATACCGTCGGATAATACATCAGCAATCGGTTATACGGATGTATACAAATATCTCGCGAATCCTATAGAAACTATGTATGCTTTTGCAGTAACGTGGGATACACAAGCAAACAACGGAGGTATCTATAAATGTAAGCAGACTGTAACGGAACGTGCAAGAAAACAAACTACTACTACTACAGTAGAGACATTACCACCCGATTATGCATGCGGAAATATACATCTAATCTATGAATGGAACAATCTTCCAATTGTTGTATTGTCTCCTATCCAATCAATCGTACTAACACTACAAGGTATGAACGTTGCACAGGAAATTCAACCAATTAATATTGCACAACCTGCTGGATCTTCACTAGTTTCTTCTATTCCTGTAATTGAAAACTATTACTCGCTAGCACAAACATTGCGTGATCTTCATGATGAATTGGTTGTTATAAAAGAAAGTTATGATGATCAAGCAACGTATACATTAAATACAACATCAGGGCAAGAACGTGCTCTTCGTATTATGGCACAATATATAACGAAGGATGGCCGTCTTCATCAAATCTATATCCCACCGAATGGAGTATATAGCCTTCAGTTGACATTTGCAATATCCTATTATTTTACTTCTTGAAAAAAGAAAAATGACTGATCGTACAACAAATTTGGATATAGACAATACAAGTGTGAATTTGCCGCATAGTAAAACGTTTTACGAACGTATTTACGAAATGGCAACAAAATCGCCTGGTGCAACGGTTTCAAGTATTTGTGCTCTATTCATAACTATTATTCTAGCTGTTACTATTCCTACTCTTCTTTCTGGTAAATTTTGTAATTGTGATTCTTCTTAATTCTCATTCATCGTGAAGTAAGAATTCAAATTAAGGATGAATAAATACTCGTATTTAAACCTTTCATCTATTTTTCTGTTGATTTTTTAATCTATGAAAAAATATGAACGATTACAAATTTTTATTGAGAGTGCGGGATGTTCTTAGAGCAGCTGATTCGCGTGAATATACACGTGAGGCTGTAGATGAATATGAACATTTCAAAGATGTAGTAGAAGAATTTTGTGAAAATTGGGGAAGAAATCATCGCGGAAATGAGGAAATGTATGATTCCACTGTAGAAGGTGATTATGTTAGTTGTTGGATTACGCAATACAGTGGGGAACCACTTTTCAATTGCACTGTAATGACTGAACTCAGAAAACTGCAATTTAATCGTGATAGTAAAACAATTGATCACTTTTCTATCTTTCCAAGAAAGCTTCTTTCTATTCATCGTAATGCAAAAGAGGAAAACAATGAAACGAAACAATGACGTCATAAATGTGACGACATAAATTCTTGCTCACCTCATTTTGGTGATGTCATTCAACTTGTCATGTTCTGTTTTTTCATTCATTTTCCTTTCAATTCTATTTATAAAAGAAAGGTTCATTTTTCCAAACTTTTTCTCTTTAAAGAAAAATTAAGAAAATTTTGTCACTTTACTTTTATTAAAAAATGTATAGAATGACATTAGAAAATTTTTTATTTCTAGTTAAA
>JAEEGL014683666.1_pt1 | contig 22577 bp, 17 predicted proteins | sample 9134231 | NCBI WGS metagenome assembly JAEEGL01 (sample SAMN16246548, study PRJNA631951) | gut metagenome | biome: gut microbiome; feature: rumen; material: fiber-attached | host: Bos | place: Iran: Karaj | collected 2018-10
AGATGCTGCGCGGAAATCTGGCCAAAGCGGTGAGTTTATGGCGCTGGACTCCCGACCCGCGTGCGATGGTGATGGAAGCATGGCAGATGCTGCACGTGGTGAAGGGTGTTGTGGAAAAGGAAGGGGAAGAGTATTTCGATGACGAGATGTTTTTTGAAGAGGAGGAAGAAGCCATCAAGGCGGTGGCCAAGTTTTTCTCCAAGCAGAAACACCCTGCCGCCTACTACCTGAAGGGCTACCTCTATGAGCACAACATCTGCTACATCAAAAAAGACATGGCCAAAGCCAGACACTGGTACGGGAAAGCGGCAGCGGCCGGCGACGAGGTGGCGGCGTGGAAACTGAAACAAATGGAAGAAGAATACAAATAAAAGAGAACTATGGGGTTAGATGTATATTCCCGAAGAAAGTACAAGCAGGGAAAGTTTGTCTATCTGCTTGATGATGAAGAGAAAACGGCGTGGATTGCCAAAGGACACATTGGACGCTGCCGCCGCTACCGTCTCCCTGACCATGTGATGGTTGAAGGAGAACGCTATACGGTTGAGAGCGTTGAAATGGGTGCCTTTAATCACCCGCGCACACTTCGTCACCTGGTGATTCCCGACACTTTCAACTATGTGGACGAATGGGCGTTTCTTTGCAACAATCTGCGTTCTGTGTATATTGGCAAAGGGCTGGATTATTTAGATAGTTGGACATTCTGCCATTGCAACAAACCGCGAATCTTCCGCATTGACAAAGACAATCCTTATTTGAAATACGAGAATGAGATGGTTCTGTCGAAAGACGGGAAAAAACTGTTGGCTGCTTATACAAAATGCCCGCACGTCATTATCCCCAAAGGAGTGGAAGAAATCAAAGGGATAGCCTTTTTGGATAACCAGTATCTGGAATCCGTCTCTTTTCCGAAAACCCTCCGCAAGATGGGAGACAACAGTTTCGGCAACTGTCCGAAACTTCATCGCGTGGTGTTGCCCGAAGGTTTTGAGAAATTCCGGGTACAATGTTTCTTGGAAAACATGAATTTGAGTTATGTCGATTTGCCCAGCACATTGACTGACTTGGGCTATATGACATTTGCAGATTGCCCGAATTTGGAAACCGTCATACTGCGGTCGCCGAAAAAGTTGGAATTTGGAAATTGTTTCAAGGCGTACCTCCACGATGAACCTATGGTTAATGCTAAGTTGTATGTGCCGGAAAACCTTGTGGAGCAGTACCGGCAAGATCCGGATTGGGGCGTGTTCAAGCATATCCTGCCGATTGAAGAATCGCCAAATCAATAAAATACGGAATGGAAAGTAGAACAAGATTTTACCGCGAATCATTATGAAACATGAAATTATTAACATCCGAACTGTTTCCGCAGTCGCTATTGGCCATTGGCGACGACTGTCCCGAGAAACTTTACCTGATGGGGAATGTTGAACTGTTGAAGGCGGAGAAGTCTGTGGCGATTATAGGAGCACGTGCTGCTGACCGTAACGGCTGTTCGAAGGCGTACAGTTTGGCTGTGGATTTCACCCAAAAGGGTTATGTGGTGGTGTCGGGATTGGCATTAGGCTGCGACAGTTCCGCCCACCGTGGTTGTCTCGATGCCAGGGGGCAAACCATCGCCGTTGTCGGTTCGGGACTGGACATCGTGCATCCTCAGGAGAACATCCCTTTGCAGACGCGCATCCTGCAGATGCGGGGTTTGGTGGTCAGTGAACAGCCGTTGGGTGTGAAAGCCACACCGAAGACACTGGTCCGACGCAATCGCCTGCAGGCCGCTCTCAGCCAGATGGTAGTGGTGGCGCAGTGCCCGAAAAAGAGCGGAACTATGTACACGGTGGACTTCGCCCGCCAATACGGAAAGGAGGTCTTTGCCGCAGAGTTCAAGTACCACAACGAAGCCACCGGTGGAAACGACTATCTTTTAGAGGAAGGTGTTGCGAAGGGGATTTGAGGGGCTTACTATAAAATATCAAGATCAATCAAATTATTAATGCTATGAATCATTATACAGGAAACATCACCCCGGGAAAGGACATCATTTTTGTGTTCGGAAGCAATCCGGAAGGGAAGCATGGCGCTGGATCGGCCAAGGTCGTCCTCCAAAAGTTCGGAGCCAAATACGGCAAAGGCGATGGTCTTCACGGGCAATCGTACGCATTGATAACCACAGAGATGCGCAAAGGCCGGCCCCGTATCACTTTGGAACAGATCACCGACAACGTTCGCCGTCTCTATGAGGTGGCGAGAAAAATGCCGGAAAAGCGGTTTATGGTGGCTTACCGTAATCAGCCGAATGTGAGGACACTCTGCGGTTACACAGGTGCTCAGATGATGCAGTGCTTCCTCTCCGCAGGCGAAATCCCCGACAATATCTGGTTCAGTGAAGAGTGGTACATTGCCATGCAAGCGCAATAGCCATCTTACAATCCCGAATTATTATGACCAATATTGATTTTGAAAAATTCGAGCAACTTTCCGAGGAAGAGAGGAAGGCTATCACATCCAAATGGACGGATGAAGATTGGGGGGAATACTATATCAATGGCGGGGCTGTTTCAATTGATGATTTTTTTCAAGAATTGGAAATCGAAACCATAAAGATGGCGCAGGAGAAGTATAATCGTATAACCCAATAGGATAATTCCAAAAACAATCATTATGAAAAACAAAGAATCTGAAGAAATTGTCAAAGAACCAGTCTCAAAAGAACGTAATTCTAAGGATGACGTTTTTGATTTGGACGTAATCCCTGTTTCAATACTTGATAAAGGTTGGCAACGATATAATCCATATTTGCTCAAAATAGACCATAGACATCCCTTGTCAACGAGACGTGTTTGTGAAAGCACTGATTATTTGGAACGAATAACCAAAGTAAAAGAAATAATCACGACAACCTTCCCGATAAGTGAAGAGCAGTTTGTAATAGTAGAAGAGGACACTCACGGTTTATATGCTGCACTGCTTATAGCAGTGACAGACAACAACGTTGAAATAATAGAGGAATCTATGGAAACTCTTGGTTATTTCAGACGCAAACCAGCAGACAATGATTTATTTTTTGATCGAAAAGAGAGACAGTGGATAGATATGCGTTTTGAACCAATAAAACCAGAAGATGTTACAGACACCATCCGTAAGGAATCGAATATTGTTTATCACATAGCACCCATCGTTTTCAAAGAGAAGATATTAAAAGACGGATTGTCGGCATCAAACAATGATTCCGAATATCGGTGTTCAGAAGAACGTGTTTTTCTGGCAGAAGGCACATCAACTGAAGATGATCTGCAAGCACTTGTGAATTCTCTTTACAATCAAGCAAGAAAAAGGGAAACCGAAAATTTGAAAACAGTGTATGCTATATTTGTCATAGATTTGAAGAAATTGGATGAAAACATTCGGTTTTATTATGATATATATGAACCTAACGGCATTTATACAATAACGGACATACCATCATCTGTTATAACATTTCTGCGTGCAATGAAAGCACAACCATTACCGCATCTGAAGAAACAATAATGGTGCATATAAAACCAATCGTTAATTTGTTTGCAAGACTAAGCGGGATGATTCCGATCTAAATTGCCCGCCCATAGGGTTCTTCGAGGCACGAAGGGTATCGGTAGGGCTACTCGTGATAGAAGAACTGACATTGTCCGATGGGGAGTCCGAATTGGATGGCCCGCTCCCCAAATGAGGACAATTTATCAAGAAGCCGCTCCTGCAAGAAGGTTTATTTGGTGAAAGACCCATCCTTATACAGTTTGCGGGAACGGCTTTTCTTTTACATGCTAATAGCAGAATTCGACACTGTGTTCATCGACACCGTATTTTTGCCGCGTAATTAAAAACATCTAACAATGGCCGACATCGATTTTGAAAAATTCGAGCAACTTTCCGAGGAAGAACAGCAAGCCATAAAAAAGACATGGGGCGAGCGGGAATGGTGCGATTATTTTGAAAAAGATGGTCATGTCTCTTGTGAAGAATTTTTTAAAGAGTTAAAAAAAGGAGTAATAAAGATGGTGCAGGAGAAGTATAATCACAAGACCAAATAGGATAATTCCGAATAATAAAAACATAGAGTTATGACAAACGAAGAGAAAATTGCGGAAATGATTAAAGTCAGTAAAATGCCATACAAAGAACGAATTGCTTACATTAAGCAGTCTATTGCAAAAAGCAAAATGAAAAACACCATCAATGAGGATAATGAAAACAACAATCACAATATTGAATTCAAAACAATTTTCAAACTGACCCGGTACGACACACGTAAAAGCAAAGGCCGACGCTACCCGACCTTCAGGGTGGAGGCGGATGCCGGAAGTACGTACTTTTCCACGCGGGAGGAGGCCGAAGAGAGGCTGAGATACCGGACATGTTATGACTGCTATGCTTATTGCTGGGTATTGAGCGAGATACCGTTGGGAATCAAACATCTTTCTTTCGAAAGTTTCTCCGAAAGGGTTTACCTTCCCGATGGACAACTGTGGGGCGAACGTCCGTATGCCGATATGATGACTACCAGCGATATTCCGCCCCAGTTCGATGAAATCGAATGTGACAACTACATCTACAATCGCAATTACTTCGCAGGAAGGAAACCCGAAGAAATCCGCTTCCAACCCAGCGACATCATAGAGGTGTTCTGCTATGAAAGAAGCCACTATTGGAGTGCTGGTCATGGGGAACTTGCCATCGTGTTGGAAGGACCGCCAACGATTGAAGTAATATCAGAACTTTCCGAACGATATTTGAAAAACGAACGTAATCTGACTGGTGATTGCGGTTTTGATCTTGGCACGCGCATCAACGCTTGGTACGATGCCTATACCATTGTCCCCGCCTACGAATCGCTGAACATAGAGGACAACCCCATAGACTATTGTCCTACACACTGCGCCATGCGACTGACGGAAGAGGTTTCAGCAAGGATGCGGAACAAGTTGGAGACTCTGCGTGCAAAAGTCATGGAGAATGAAAAATGGCAACAAAGATTTATCTCACAAAGATTAATTACGGAATTATGAAAACTGTATTTGCACTTGAGAGATGCTATTTGGAAAAGGGTCGGCTGCGGGAACATGGATTTGTAAGACCGGCGGGGTTCGACCACATGGGCTATTTCTCCACACGGAAGAAAGCGGAGAAGTTCATGCGGCAATGTGCCTCCGATTCTTACTATGGCGACACGTATGCCTTTTACATCACGGAGAGAGTGGTGGACGGTGTGCGATTTACCACCCGTTTCGCCTGCAAGTCGTCCTACTCCTATATGGCAGACGGCACCCTGAACGATTACACCGATGTAGGCAGTACTGCGCGGTACTATGGACGCACCCCCGACCGCATTCATTTTCAACCAGGAGACATTGTGGAGATGGTGGCATACGATGAAATCTGCCTCTGCATTGTGGCGGGTACTCCGCGAACCGTGGAGGAGTGTCAGAAATATAAGGAATTATGCACAGAAAAATTACGGAAGTATCTCCACCGGGAACCCACAAAACGCGAAATCGCCCTCGACTATCCGTTGGACGACACCGATGACACTTACTGCGTGTTATTACATTACGGTGACGGAGCCCACGAACATCCTTCTCCAGTTTCCTTGTTCAAAACCACCCGAAAAATCACCAAGGCGCAGCGGGAACTCCTGCTGTCGCTCAGACAAAAATGAAACAATTGATGATGAAAACCATTTTTGAATTAACCAAGATCACCACCAACAGCAAGGCACGCTACCCGATCCGCAAAACCAAAGCGGATGAGTTGGGACTTTTTACCACTTTGGAAAAAGCCCAAAAACAGATGTACAGAGAAGTTAAGGAGAACCAGGAGTATGAGCAGGAACGCCTGAAGGAGATTGCCGAGGGGTTGTATCTCGAGGATGAAAAATGCTTTGGACACAATATTGTGCTCGCCTACAGCATAACGGAACGCCAATTAGATTTGGGCAGCCATTGGTATGACATCCAGTCGGTGCGCACCTACACCGCTGACGGTAAACCCAACGACGAAAATCTGCTGGACCATCAGTGCAAGGGGCATTACAAAGGTCGCACCCCCGACCAAATCCGTTTCCAGCCAGGCGACATCGTGGAGGTTATTGATGACCGGCAGGCCGAACTTTGCGTAGTTGAGCACGCCCAGCCCAGTAAAGAGGAATATGCGGAATATTGGCAACGCTGTTTGGAAGAGTACAGAAAAATGTGCAAAGAAAAAGGGTTGGAATGCAAGGAGGAGGAATTTACCGACAAGCAAGTTCCCTTCCACTGGGACTATAGCGACGACTGCTATGTAATGCTCTCGTTGGGCGAGGGCGACACTCACTTTCACCCCGAATCAACCGAGGTGTTCCGGCCAACCAAGTCCGTACCGAAGTCGTTGCGGGTGAAGTTGAAGGCGAAATTTGAAGAGGTACTCCGGGAGTGCGAAGAATGAACTCTCATTTCTGTTTTTTATTATATCATACTTAAAAAAACGACTAACATGGGAGTAACAGTACAAATTGTAAGGAACCATCGACGCCCTAAGGGGTGCCCTGTCACCAATGAGGACAGGAGAACACTCGAGTTGCGTGTCACGTACAACCGTGTCCCGCGCTATTATGTAACCAACGGTACTGTACGTCTGACCGAAGAGGAGTACAGAAACGCTAATCTCAAAATCCATAAGGAGGCGTTCGAGGAAGTGCGTGCCGACTATAATGCCGCACTTGACATCGTTCGCAAACTCGGAGAACATTTCTCTTTTGACTCGTTCGCCTGTGACTATAAACGACTTGTCCGAAAGGAAATCGCCAATGTTTACGATGTTCGGAGCATTTTTTCTGAGTACATCTCTGACACAAGCAGATCCCGTCCGATTTCGGATAAAACAAAAATCACATACGATACAACGTTGAATTGGCTGATCAAATTCAAGAAACACATGACCATCAATGAAATCACACCAGAATCCGTATCTAACTTTGTCTCGTTTTTGCGAAAAAGCAACCCCGACATATCAAGAAACACCATCAATATCTATCTTCGTAGTTTGAGGGCGGTATATAACTTTGCCGTTGACAGAGGTTATATTGATGACAGGAAGCCCTTCCGAAAACTCTCTCTTACGTCATCAAGAAAAATGAATTATGGATTGTCCTCTAAGAGTTTGCAACAGATTTTCGAATATGATACCAAGGATGACTTGGCGCAATTTGGTCGGGACATGTTCATTCTTTCTTTTGAAATGAATGGTCATTATCTGAGTGATATTCTGCGATTTAAGAATAAAAACATAAAAGAGACTGAGGATGGGTGGATAATGGAGTTCAAGCGCCATAAGACCAAGGAACATGCAATACCTGTGTCTCTTTTCATCACAGATACGGCCAAGCAAATTATGTCAAAGTACGGATGCATAGATCTTTCTCGACCAAACGAATACATATTTCCGTTCCTAGTGAACGCCAATACTGAAAGGCAAATCAGTAACCGTATTCATGACATAAACGATCGTGCGAACCAGGGGCTTCGTATCATCGCGGAGAAACTTGAACTACCACATATCACAATGGCACAGGCTCGTCACACCTATGCAACCTTACAGTATGAGAGTGGACGGCCTCTGCTGGATTTGCAGATGGACATGGGACACACGAATAGTACCACAACACAAGGCTACATAAACTCTTTACGTATTAATTCAATGAAAAAAAGTAAGATGATCAAGGAATTGTTGCACGAAGGTGTTTCGATGACCTCTTGATGAACGTCATTCCGGATTTGACACGGCCGTGCCAATTCGAAAAGATAGATTTTTGCTATATCATGTACTACCTTAAATTTGTAATACTTTAAATCAATGAATCCTTTATATGACCCATATATATGTTATGTATTTAAATCTTTGATTTATAGTATTACGTATCGAAAAAATTTGTATATTCGCGGCACAAAAAATTAGAGATATGAGAAAAGCCGTGATATATGCTCGGGTCAGCAGCGCAGGGGGCCGACAGAGTACCGATCGACAAGTCCATGACTTGCAAGCATACGCAGAGCGCGACGGATACGAGGTGAGCAAAATCTATGAGGAACGAATTAGCGGGGCCGTGCGAAACCCGGATCGCCAAGTCCTGCTTGATTGTCTGGAGTATTGTGTGACGAACCATATTGACATATTGCTGATTAGTGAACTGAGCAGACTTGGAAGAAAGGTGGATGAAGTGTTGGAGAATGTGAAATTTTGCAAGGATCATCATCTGAATATCTACTTCCAGAAAGAGAATCTTTCAATTTTCAATGTGGACGGCAGCGAGAACCCATTCCTAACCATCATGATTGCAGTATTAGGAACTTGCGCACAGTTGGAGAGGGAAGCCATCTTCTATCGGCTGCAAAGTGGTCGGGCAAAATTTATAGCAGAAGGAGGTAAGGTCGGCCGAAGAGTGGGATACAGAAAACCGAAGGAGGCTAAAGAGGAGGAGTATCGAGAGGTGATACGTCATCTGAAAAAAGGAACCACCATTCGCGACACTGCGAAGTTGACAGGCCACTGTGTGCGAACTGTTCAGAAAATCAAGAAAGAGTTCGGAATTCAAAAGCCATCAAAAACAAATCCAAAATGTTAGTCCAAAGCAAAAGAGGACTAACAAATGAACTAACATTTTCCGAAAACCTTCAAAAACGAGCAGAAACAAATATGTCATAATTCCCGTAAAACCCATCAATTACAATCGGTTCGCAAAATTGAAAACAAACAAAATCAAATGATTTCATGCGCCTGTTAATCAGAGGGTCCAAGGTTCAAGTCCTTGAGGGAGCGCAAGACGAAAGGCACTTACGAAATCGTGAGTGCTTTTTTTATTGTACTGACAACGTCAACGCCCCCTACTCAAAATCGATGATTTTCAACTCCTGCTTTGCCCGGATGGAGGGAATGTGGTTGAAATGCCACCATTCTGACACGCAAGTCACAAAGCCGCTTTCCGTCATCACGCGACGCAAAAGCTTTCGGTTCGACAACTCTTCTTCCGTAATCAAACCGCTTTCCAGCAATTCCGCTTCGTGGTCGATCCTCGCCTCCGGACCGAAATAGTCATGCTCGGAGCCCATCGGCAAGGGTTTCCCAGCACTGTCCATCAGGGTGATATCCACCGCCGCCCCGTAGTTGTGCATCCCCCGCCCCTTGGCGGGATCAGCCACAAACGAGACGTTAGGCGTGCCCTTCACCGACTCCCACATCTCGCGCTGGATGCTGAGCGGACGGGCGGCATCGTAAATAAGCAACGACAAATCAGGACGCAACGCCTTCAACCGCTGCTGCGCTTTGGAAAGCTTCTGCGCCATCGCAGGCACCATGAAGGCGTGGTTGAGGCCGTGATAGAGCACATGCCCGAGAAAATTGTCCGGCGTGGCATAGACCATCTTCACCCCAATGGTGGAATCCACCTCGGCAATGTCCTGTAACCCGAAATCGACGAGCCTTTTCTCGAAATCGGTGTAGGGGTCCACCTCTGTCACAATCTCCTCTTCTATGGCCATCGGAACGCTTTCCTCCGCCTTCTGCTTCGGGGAATGGCATGACAAAAGGAAGGACGATGCCAAAAACACGGCGATAACACCGGATTGACACAGGCTCCATTTGCACACTTGAGGATCGGAAACACTCATCTTTGTCAGGAAAGAAACTATTGTGACAACATCAGCTGCAACTGGATGCCCGTCTCAAAGTTCATGTTGTTATACTGGTTCATGACCTTCGGGCGGTTTATCGCCTGGTCATAGTAGAACTTCATGCTCACCATACGGCTGAACTGATAGTCGGCCGCCACATTGATCGTCACATTCAAGGCACCGGAAGTCACCTGTTCATTGTTTTCGGAAATACGGCGCAACATGGTTCTGTTGTCCTTCAATCCGAAACCGGCAGTGACATTCAGATCGCTGACAAACTGCCGTTTCACACCTGCGAACACCAGTCCGAGCTTGATGTCTTTGAAACGGTAACCTGCGGAAACCGCGATTTCCTTACTGGTGGTCTCGGTGATCTGCGTGTTGGCGAAACTGAGGGAGAGGTTGCGGGCCTGCTTATACTCCACCTTGACCAACATGCTGTTTTTCAACGTCATGTCAAATCCGATCAACGGACCGAACTGTTCGTTCAAAGCCATCTGACTCATCTCATTCGCAGGGATGAAGTCCCCGAGAGCGTTGTATTCTGTGGGGAATCCGTTTGCATCTTGTCTGTAGGCAATATTGGTGGAATAGCTGCCCACGTTGTAGGTACAGGTATAGTTATGAATCAAGGAGAAGCTTTGGAAAATCTTGCTCATGACCTTGAGTTTCGTCAAACCGTTGTAATTCAAGCGCCAGTTAGGCAACGGGATCTTCAGGAACGGGGAGAAGATGTCTGATTTTTCGGCATCCCGGCCAAGATAGGTCGTCAGGAACGCACCCATCAGCACATCCTGGGAAAGACTACCGTAACCGACAGGGTAGCCCGTTTCGGGATCCACTTCTCCTGTATAGTTGGGGTTGTTTTCAGCATAGCGCTTCGCCAATTCGGAACGCGCTTCACGGAATTGCTGGAACAACTCGTCATGGTCCTTGAAGAAGGTGCCCAAACCACAATAGGTCATGCTAAACGAACCGGCACGCTGCGGTGTGTAATGCGACACATTGCCCAATTCATCCACATGGAAGTATTCAGAGCGGTTCTCTGTGAAGTTGCGGTTGGCACTCACGTCAATACGGAAATCCCGGAACGGCTCCAACGTGGCACGGAAGTTGATCACCTGATTGCGGGTTCTTTGGTATGGCGAATTCATCAGAGAATCGGTAGTAAGCCAGTGATTACGGGCAGCGATAGCCTGAATATCAGGTTGTCCACCAAACATGAAAAGGAATCCGGGACCATTAGCCTCCTTGCCGTGCCCAAGCAAAGAAGCGGAATACATGTAGCCCGGCAGCACAGTTCCCCGACCTTGCGTAAAGGTGGCGGAAACATTTCGCAATGACATGAGCACACGGACGGTTCCATCCAAAATCATTCTGCCCACTTGAGGCTTCTCCTTCAAAGAATCGTTTTTGTCGTCATTTTCATTCTCACTGACATCGTCTTTCCCTTTCTTATCACGATCCATGCCACCTTTCTTGTCTTTTCCATTCTTTCCCTTGTCCGACTTACCCTTGTTTTGCGCAATTCCTTGGTTTACTTTCTTAAGATAAGGAACTGAGTTATACAATGTTACGAAATTCAAAGTGGCATTTCCCTGAATGTTTTGAGAGTTTTGGATAGTATTACCCAAATTAGAGATGGAGAGTGCGGAAGCCGTGAACATATACATGGATGTATAGCGGACATTGGCTGTCACAAACTTGAACAGAGGTATCTTGTTGATAGGCACCTGATATGTGGCGCTGAAATTCTGGCGATAATCCGTAGTACGGCCGCCTCTTCCAAGACAATGCCACACAGAGTCTTTCTTCGCACGCGTGTCGATGCGTCCGTCAGGCTCGTCAATGCGCGCAGACGCGATGGCCTTGAACTCCAGTTTCAAACTCTGGAAGATATCCCAGTTGATGCCATAGTTACGGGTCCAATCGAAAGATTTCACGTAGTTGGTGTCAATAATGATATTACCCCTGCTCTTAGGACGATACTTAAACTCCTGCAGGTCGCGATGCAACGTCGTGCGGAAGGTGAGATTCTTCGGCATAGGGGTGATGTTGAAGTCACGAATAATCTGTAACCATTTATTCTTAAGCCATTTGGCATTGGACAACGGTTTGTAGTTCTTCGGGTTGGTGCTGAACGTATATCCTATCTCACCGTTATGGATGTACTCGTTGTTCATCTCCAAGTCCTCGTCACGTTGCACCAATTGAGAATAGGAATAGGAAAGGTCGAAGTTCTCTATATCCCAGATGTGCATCTTGGTGTTTCCCTTGGAGAAGTCACGTTCCTTGCGCACATTCATCAAGTTGACGTTCTGGCGTTTGACAACCTTGTTGGTCAGGAAACGGAGAGAATCGCGTTCCGAAGCCGAAAGGTCTGCCAATTCGTCCTTCATTTTCACGTCAGGGTTCAACGGGTTGTACTCAGGCTGAACCACCCCCAAAGAGTAGTCGTAGTGCACCGGGATCTTAATGTTCCAACGTTCGGGGAAGAGCAGTTTTCCACCATCGATGTTCGTGGCTAAATCGAAGTTGACATTAGTCTCATGGGATCGTTGGGTGATGGATTGTTCCAGCTGACCGAATCCAGGGGACGAATAGACACCCGACAGCGTCAAATCACCCACATCCGCCAACGTGGTACGAGCCCGCAACAACGCAGCAAAACCTTGCCGGTCGTTAAAGTCGCACAATCTCAACTCATTGACCCAAACCTCCACCGATTTGGGCTTCATGTCGTCGTAATAGCCGCTGGTTTCCGCCTCGCCAGCCCGTTTCTTCGGATTTCGGACACCGATCATGATGGTGGTCACTTCACCCAAATTCGGATTACCCACCACGCTGTACCGGGGATCGGTATTGGAGTAACGGACCGGGGAATACGGAACGAATATACTGGGATGATGGCCGTTTCGTATTGCCCTGTTACGCTCCATCTTCATGGCCACAAGGGAGTCCAAAGCAATGTACACCATGTTCTGGGCCGGCCAAATGGCATTCGTGTCGCGGCCCACACCCCATGGGGTGATTTCGATGGGTAACTCATATTCGTAGTAGTTCTCCGTGAAGTCGGAACCCAAACGGATGAAAACGGTCACATCACCGGGGCGCAAATCACCTGACGAGAAAACATCTTCCGCATGGATATACATCTGCAGGTTATTGAACTGCCGCAAATCGTAAGAAGTGCTCTTATAGATGGCACGGGAATCACCATCCGGCAGGTCCACCGCCTTCATGGTCAACGACTGCTCGTTCTCCTCATAGATCTGTGCGGTCATACCGTAAGCCGTCTGGCGGACAATGCCGGGAGGAAGCACGTATGGGACAGGCTGACGGCTTGCATTCTCCTCATAGCTGACCGTTCCGACATAGAAGGAACAGTCGCCGTCGTCCTGAGTGGGAAGATAGTCACCATCCTCCCGCAGACTGAGATTATAGGTCCGCCAATTACTCCGCACCAACTCAAAGGTAGCCAAACGGCAAACGATTGGCTCTTCGAAATCACGCATGAAAACACGCATGAAACGGATAGAGTTGAAGCCCGACATGTTGTTCACCACCTTGTCGGGATTATGAATCGGAATACGGAACTGATACCACTTGGTAGGCGGACGGTCACCGTTGGGCAGCGGGTCAGGACGTCCTTCGTAAATGTCATTGATATAGTTTTCACCCACCACCATCTTGTCCGGTGACAAGTCGATCACATACTGATAATAACGCTCGTCCTCGCTCAAGGTGTTGTCGTTATTCATATCCTCCAAGTTGGGGATGTTGGTGGCGGCGGTGGGATAACTCTCGACACTCTGGTTGTCCACCGGCGAGTTCCCTTCCGCATTGTTGTAATATTTGTAACGTTCCACCACTTTCAAATCAGCCTGGTCATAATCGCCGCCTCTGAAATAGTGGTAATTATCCGCTGAGGGGTCGGCAACGGCATTTTGGTAAGCCTGCGATCCCGCTCCGAACGCAGCGGCAATGCGGTCGATATAGGTCTCCTGGAAATACTCCAGCTCACGGGTGTTGGGCAAACCGTCGTAACCCACATCCTGAAACTTACGCGCCTCCTGACTGTTGTCGAACGCGTTGACAATCAGCTGTTGTGTGGGAATACGGCCCCAAACCGTGAATGCCACGTCATTGTCGCTTCCGTCGGCGGGAAGTCCGTTCTCGAAGAATTTCCGTCCATCACGGAGAATATCTTCGGAGATGTCACCTAAGTTGAAATAGAGCTTACCACCCTTGTGATTCGGATTGTCGATGAAGGGGTCCATCATCCAGAATTCGATATATTCGTAGTTGGAGGATTCGAAGTCTGTCTGGTCGAACTTACGCATGATACCGCCCCAACGGGTTTCAGGGTCACGCAAAGCACCATCCTCCGTCAAACCACGGGAAAAGCCCTCCGAACCATCCACATCATAGTTGTAAGGACCTCTTTCCGAAGGGTAGTAGGCCAGGTTGAAGACCGTCATCAACGTGGAAAGCGAGGTGGTTTGCTGTTCCTTGTAAGGGAACAATTCGGGCTCATACACGGCGCGGGCGTAGGGTGCCGACAGGTCGTCCTTCGTCAGGTTGGAAGGCACCGCGGAACCGCTGTTGTAGAACAACGGGTCGATGATGTACCACGCAAGACGGGCACGATTGAAGCCGTAAGCCAACTGACGGCGCACAGGGGCGGTGATGGGCACCGAGGAAGCCTCGGGGAAAAGGTCGGGCTGACCTTGCGGGGTGGAGGCAATCACCCAGTTGCTCATGGACATCAGATCGACAGTCGATTTGGCCGCCTCAAAGTCGTCGATATAGGTCGTACCGCTCTTGCCGATCTGACGGTTGTGCCCCGGAATGAAATGGGCAAATTCACCGTCAAGATTCAAATACGACTTGGTCGTGGTATGGTGGAAACTCAACAGATCGATGGCTTTCGTAATGAAAGGCAACTCTGTCTTGTAAGCGAAATTCATACCCCAAATCAGGTTATTGATGGGCTCGTCGCCGTAGTTGACCTTATTGGTGATGGGACGCTCGCGCAAGTTCAACAATGTCGCACCCACCGTGAGATCCGGGGAAAAGACATAGTCCAAATTCACACCGAACATGCGCTTGTCGGTCTGATAGGCATCATCCACCTCGGGCGTGATCTGGATCGGCGTTCCGGATGCCAGAATGCTCTGGTTGATAATCGTCACGACACCCATGTCGTAATTGACGGTGTAATCGACATTCTCCGTCAGTTGCACACCGCCTGCCGTCACTTTCACCGATTTGGTGGCCCCGCCGCCGGTGAAATGGAATTCCGACCCGTACGACGATCGGTAGCTACCTTCAATGTAGTATTTGTTCTTGTTGGTTATCTGCTGGGCCATCGTCTTCGTCATCGTGTACAACGAGTCGAAAGCGTATTTGTCGGCCAACTCAGGTTCATCGATTACCGCCCTCAAATCCCTGCCGAAAGGCTCGGTTGTGGGGAAATAGACACGGCCGTTGGAGGAATTGATGGTACCGCCCGTGACTTGGGCTCCGTCAATGAAGTCGAAAATACCATCCGGAGAGGGATCTTGCTGTTGGTTCAACCGGTCCAAGCCCATCAAACGGATCAACGCTATACCTTTCTTGGAACCTTCTGTGAAGAAACCGTTCGGCGTGCCTGCCGCATCACCTGTGTAAAGGATGTTCAAACGGAACTTGTCAGCAGAAACCTGATAAGCCGAAAGATTGTACACGTTCTTCATCATCAACTTCCACAATGGGGATTTGGTATTCAGGGTGGAACTCTTCAACAACTTGACACGCAAACAGTTCGGAGCAGCCACCTCGTTGGAGAACTCACCCACTTGATACACCTTGTCGTCACCGATCACCGTGTACTGGAACGCCACGGCCAACACTTGGTCGGGTGCCAGTGCCGAGTTCAACGAAATGAAACCCAACTTGGTGTTCACCGTGTATTCGTTCGGCGACAACAGACGAGCACTCTCCACTTTTTCATAATCGACACCGGACTTGAAACCGATGGATTGCATGTTGCTGGAAACAGTGGCGATATTGCGAATCAATGAACTGTCAGCGTAAATCGGAAGAGTGTTGATGTTGTTGTCCGGAAGCTGTCCTGAAGGATATCCAAGGTTGTAAGTGATATTGGAAGATTGGGGGTCATATTCACCCAAATCGGTGAAGGCCACCACGTTACGGTTGTTCGCAGTAGCCGCGCCCACCGTTGTGCGCCAAACCTCGATTTTGGTAATCACAATCGGGGAACCCACCAAAGGCAACGTGCTCAAGTACTCGTTGTAATGCTCCTCGAAGAAATGACCGATGAAGAAGTGCCTGTTCTCCTCATATTCATCGGCACGGAAGTAAAAGTCGGTCTGTTCTGCGCCGCCGGAAACCGTGATAGTCTGCGAAGAACCTTTCTTTCGGGAAGCGACTGCGGTAATGAAGAGGTTGCCGAATTTCAACTGCGTCTTCACACCGAAAAGACTCTGGCTGCCCGTAATCAATGTGCTGTTCAGCGGGAAGGTGATGTCGCCAAACTCGATCAGCTGCAGAATGTCATCCTCCTTGCCGTTGTATTTGAGCTTAATCTGGTCCGTCTTGGTCGTCACGGCCAGCTCATCGGTGGAATAATTCAGGTTGAACTCGATCTTTTCACCGATTTTGGCGAGCAAGTTCAACTGTATGTCTTCATCAAAGTCGAGTTGCAACCTTCGACGTTGTTTCACTGGCAACAGGTAATTATCTGTCTGCGTGTATTTTACACCCAACTTCAACCCCACGGTTCCTGACGGTCGGATGTCAATGGTGTTGCTGCCGAAGATGCCTTCAAATATCTCGCCGCCAAGGTGCAACTGCGGTATCAGACCGCTGCCCGTGCGGGACTTGCCGTTGCTGCCGATGCTGCGGCTCTGGTTCTGCCAATAGTCGTGAATACTTTGCTGTAAGTCGTAGTCGATGTACTCGTTAATGTTCATGTATGCACCCGGACCGAAAGGCGTACTGCCGGTCATATATTGGAAGTTGTAGGTGTTGGTCACCGGGTCGTAAATGATAGACTGCCCGATACCCGGCGGGTTGTTCAAATAGAACGGATTATTGGGGTTGGGAGACAACGGATTGATGTCAGGCTGCGGTAATGTGGGCGGGTTGGTGTCGGGCGGACACAACGGATACGACAAACGCACTTCTGTCGGCAGGGTCTTGCGTACACCCGACCAATTGGCGGCCTTCAGACTCAAATGCCCGAAAACCACGATGAAAAGTGCTATAAAAACAGCGTTTATATAATGTCTTACTTTCAAGTCTTTTTCTCTTTTTTTGTTCTTACAATAATTTCAAAGCCTTCTTAATTAGTTCTTCCACAGATAGTTGTATCCCTTCTGCTTTGATGATTTTATCCAATACCGTTTCCGCTCCTGACTTCTGGAAGCCCAGAGCGACGAGAGCAGATAACGCTTCATATTTGTTATTATTGTATGCGACATTAATTTTTGTTGCAGAAGCCCAGGAAGCTTTCTTCGCTTTGTCCTTCAACTCAATGACCACACGCTGCGCCGTCTTCGCCCCAATGCCCTTCACCGACTGGATGGCCTTCACGTCTTCGGTAGCAATGGCGTTCAACACTTCGCCCACACTCATGGAGGAGAGAATCAGCCGCGAGGTGTTCGGACCGATTCCGTTGACCGAGATCAACAGCTTGAACAGTTCACGCTCCTCTTCGGTGGCGAAACCATAGAGCACCTGCGCGTCTTCTTTCACGATGAAATGCGTCAACAACTTGATTTCCTGACTGTCCTTGATTTCGGAAAACGTTGCCAACGATATGTTGATGTAGTATCCTACCCCGCCGGATGTTTCGACGACCACATATGCGGGATTCACTTCTTCGATTTTGCCTTTAATGTGATTTATCATAGTGTAAAAACAAGCCGCAAAAATACAAAATTTGGGGTTAGCTCCGCATTATAATTTCCTGTCGCCCGTGTAGGTGAACGGGATGCCTTTTTCTTCGCAAAAAAAGCGCCACCGGTCGATGTAAAACGGCGTGTTGGAACCGTCGGCCACCACCTCCCGGAAAGGCAACACCTCCATCACCTCTTCGGGAGGCTGCCGCGGATTCTGACGCAACAGCAGACAATCCACCGCGACCGTTTTGCGACCTCCATCAGGCATGATTCTCTGCTTGTGGGTGAGCAAATAGTACGTTTTGTCGCAAAAACGGACGAAATTCCCGCGCTTGCACAAAAAGGGGGTGTCGAAGGCTGCCGTGTCGATGGGCACCACCGGACCGCCCTGACGATGTTTCCGCGCATGAGTCCTGATATTGTACTGATAAAGCTTGTCCCTTTCACTCCGTATGGAATCCGAAAAGAGCACCGTCTGCCCCCTGCAATGAAACGACAACGCGCTGCCCTTGCGAATATGGTAGGGCATGAACTCCGTTTCGCGGTTCCAAATCTCTTTTTTTACGGCAAACGAGAAAACAAACAGGGTGAACAACACGCCGGTAGTCCAAAAGACTTTGCGGCTCCATCGATACAAGAGCAGACAAATGAAACCAATAACTCCGTATAACAGAATAACTTGCACAATGTGATAGTCCATATTCCGCGTCACCGCGTGTGGCAACCGCTCAATAAAGACGATAATGCGGTTCATGATACGGATTTCCCATGTCAAAATTAATGACAAGTACTTGGTAATAAATGGGATAAAAGAAATCGGGAGCAATGCCACTCCCGTGACAATCACCAGGAAAGAGAGGGCAATCACACTCAGATTGGAGAGCATGAAATAGTTGGGGAACTGCGCAAAATAGTAAATGGAAATGGGTGATGTGCCGAGTTGCGCCGCTATGGAGACGGTCAGCAACTCCCAAAAGTACTTCCCGACTCTTGTTCTGCAACTGTAAAGTGCCGACAATTTCGGCTGGAACAACACAATGCCCGACACTGCCAGGTAACTGAGCTGAAAACCCACCTCGAAGAGCAATAACGGATTTATTGCCAATAAGATAAACATGGAGGCAAACAGACTGTGGAACACATTGGTGTGTCGCCGCAGCGACTGCCCGACCGCCACAAAGGCGAACATAGTGGCCGAACGGGTTACAGACGGCGCCAATCCCGTGATGTGCGCATAGAGCCATATCACCAGCATCACAAAGAAGGTCTTGATTATCCGCGAAGTGCGAAAAAAGTCCATCGGTTTCAACAAGAAGTTGATAATCATGAAGATAACCCCTACATGCATCCCCGACACGCACAGGATGTGACTCACCCCCGCGGAGGTGTAGGAGGCCTTCAACTCCGGATCCAAGGTGTCGTCATCCCCTAAAAGGATGGCCTTCAAAATGTCGAGCTCGTCACCGCTCATCCCTGCATTTATGTAGATGTCCGTCAATCGGTTACGTGCTTTCTGCGCCACACTTTTCAGCGGATTGGCAGGCGCACTCCCAAAACGCTCCCATGCCTTCTCCCGGACAAAACCCGTATAGTAGATGCCGCGCCGGCGCATATAGAGCTGATTGTCAAATGCATCCGGATTGCATGGCGGCAGAATTCGCGAAAGACGTGTGTGTACGAACAGCAGATCTCCGTACTGCAACGCCTCCGCCCCCGCAGACGGCTGCAAATAGAGCAACACTTTCCCTTTGACAGGATGATTGCCAGCATCTTGCAAAACCTCAGCCTCTACTTTGACACTCTTCTCCCGGGGCGTGGGTTCAGACGCAACCCGCATCACCCACTCCGAATTTCCCTCGAAACTTTTCTCCTCTATCAATGGGTGAAACTTTCTGTTTGTCAAAGAGACACCTGTCATCGCAAACGCTACCGCCATCATCACCGTCTGCACCACCCGCCACCGGTACGACTTCACGAAAGTCAGCGCACAGACCAGCAGGAAAGCCGTTGCCGTCGCCACCCCGAATCCCCGACAAACCTCATCCGGGAAATCCCCGTAATAGGCGACAACAATGCCAATCACATACGGCAAAAGGACTTTCACAATGGGATAATTTTCAATTTTCATCGTTCTCGGTTTCTGTTATTTCTGGTTACAATATTCTGATTCACAAATTTTTACATACAATAAAATGTTTCAGGTTGTATATTATTTTCACATCGCAAATATACAAAATATTTTATAACAAGAAACATTTCGTAAAAAAAGTGTCACAAAAAAACGCCGCGACAACCGCGACGTTTATAATTTAACATTTAGTTTGAAACTACTTGAAACTTGAAACCTGAAACTTGAAACCTGAAACTTGAAACCTGAAACTGAATATGGGGTTACAACACTACCACCACTGCATCTTTGAGTTTCTGGCACACACTCTTCGGCAACGTGATGGTGTATTCGTCGCCTTTTTTGGTGACGGTGGCCTTTTCGGAAGCGCCCAGAATGGTGGCTTTCCCAGTCTTTACGGGTTTCTCCAAATTCTTGAAAGTGAACGTGGCAGGCGCGGGTTCATTCTCGGGGAAAAGAAGCAGCGCATAACGCTGGCCCTCTTTCGACTGGGTGAAGCGCACCTGACCGTAACAATAAGGCAGACAAGGACGGGTGTTGTAGATGGCATTTCCGTTGACGCTCAGCCATTTACCCATATCTTGCAAACGGGAAACAGCGGTCGCGGGCAGCGTGCCCTCGGGCGAAGGACCAACATTCAACAAAAAGTTGCCGCCTTTCGCCACAATGTCTATCAGCAAGTGAATAAGACGGTTGGTGGATTTGTAATTGTCGGTGGCCACGTATGACCACGAATCGCCCATCGACATGCAGGTTTCCCACGGGTAAGGCAGCAGCGTGTCAGGGACCTGCTGCTCGGGGGTGCGGTAGTTCTCGTATTTGCCGTGCACGCTGCGATCCACAATGATGAGGTCGGGGTTGTTGGCACGCACATCCTTCGCCACGCGCGGCATGTCGATGTCCTGGATCCAACCCTGGCAACCGAGCCAATCGCGGCACTCCTCGTCCACACTCCATGCGGGACGCACCCAGCCGCCATCAAGCCAAAGGATGTCGATGTCGCCGTAGTTATTGGCCAACTCGTGCAGTTGATTGCGAGTGAAATCGCAGTATTTCTCCCATCTCTCCGGATTTTTCGCCGGGTCGTAGTTCACGTTACGGTCGGGGGTGGCCCACTCCGGAGCCCAGTAGTCTGGACAATGCCAATCGGGTTTCGAGAAGTAGAGACCGGTCCAAAGCCCCTGGTTCCGAAAGGCATTCACCAATGCACCCGTCACATCGGCGTTGGGATTGCGGGAAAACGGGCACTCCGGACCTGCGATGGAATAATCGGTCTCGCGCGTATCATACATGCAGAAACCATCGTGGTGTTTGGTGGTGAACACGAAGTACTTCATGCCGCACTCTTTCGCCAACTTAGCCCACGATTCCGGGTCAAATTTCGTAGGATTGAAAGTCTTGTTAAGAGCTTGATAACGAGCTTTGTAATCGGTATAAGGCTCACCATCGCGGTTGATCCACGGCTCGTTGCAAATCGACCAGGACTCCACCACGCCCCACTGCGAGTAGATGCCCCAGTGCATCATCAACCCGAACTTCAGATCCTGCCACTGGTCGATACGGTTCAGTATCACCGGATCTGTTTCAAACTGCTGCTCTTTTTGGGCATATAATGTTGATATAGAAAATATTACACATAATATCAACATCGCTGGACAAAGAAGGATTTTCTTAAAATTCATACAATTCACGAATAAAATGAAAGTGCAAAGATAGCATTTTAGGAAAGAAATTATACTTTTGCCCGAAATTTTTACTCCGAAGAGAGATGCTCACAACTGATAAACAGACCGGAATTCGACTGACACTGTTCGACGATATGTCGCAATGCACTGACGCTGAGGTAGAAAGGCTGCTTCCGTTGGTGAGTGCGCAACGACGCGAGGTGGCCCTGCGTTTCAAGTTCACCTTCGGACGGTTCACTTGTTTGAAATCCTATGTAATGCTGCAGCAGCTTGTGCAAGAGGTGCTTGCCGAAACTGACGGGCGTTTGCAACCGTTGCAACACCGGCTCAAAGAGTGGAACGGCAACTTCGTCTATAACGAGCACGACAAACCCTTCATGCAGAATGCGTTAGGCGAACGCATCGAAGGGGTCTGTTTTAACATCAGTCACTGCAAGAACGCCATCGCGGTGGTATTGAGCGACCGTCCGGTGGGCGTGGACGTGGAGAGTTTCCGGCACGCGGAAGAGGCGTTGCTGCGGCGTACCATGAACCCCGAAGAGCAGGGGGAGGTCCGAGCCGCCGCCGACCCCGCCGAGGCCTTCACCCGCCTGTGGACCCGCAAGGAGGCCCTCCTCAAGCTGCGCGGCACGGGACTGGTGGATGACCTCCACAGCGTGCTGCTCCCGAATCCCGGACTGCCTGTTACATTGAGGACCACGGTGGACAGGGAGAAGCAATATGTCTGGACATTGGCGTATTAACGGAGGACCGTTGGTTCCAAGATAAAATTTTCATATCCGCAAACCAGATCGCAGCCAAGTATTTGGCATAGGTTTGGCATGGATTTGGCAAGCGAATGCATCCTCATTTCTTCGATAGTTCTTCGATAGTTCTTCGATAGTTGTTCGATGATTTATCGAAGAACTATCGGACAACTATCGGACAACTACTGAACAAATAAGGATTCTGACACTTGGTTGACCCTTGCCAAATACTTGGGAAGAGCGATGCAGATACGAAACAAAAACGTAGAGACGGTGCGCACACCGTCTCTACAATTGGGAATTATTGTCTAACAGGTTCTTACAACCCAAGGATCATCTTGGCGAGGTCCTCCGAAAGTTCTCTCACACCTTTGGCGGCCAACTTCTCATAGTCCTTGATGTCCAGCGGGGCGATGCGGCGGTGACTGAAGGTGATC
>JAEEGL015376828.1_pt1 | contig 22577 bp, 21 predicted proteins | sample 9134231 | NCBI WGS metagenome assembly JAEEGL01 (sample SAMN16246548, study PRJNA631951) | gut metagenome | biome: gut microbiome; feature: rumen; material: fiber-attached | host: Bos | place: Iran: Karaj | collected 2018-10
ACAAAGAATTAACAGAACAATTAGAAATGGGTGTTACTTTATAAACACTCGTTTTAACTTATTTTTTTTCAATCTTCATCATCAAACTCAATGACAGTTACTCCCTCAGAGTAGTGTGTTTTGCTGTTATCCTTTTTATGGAGTGGCTCTTCGAATTTGGCTCCACAGATATTGCAGAAATTATCGGTTATCATAAGCTTATTGCCGCATTTGGGGCATTCGAATTTATCATCCTCAATATACTGAAGCAAGTGGTCCCTGTTTCTCTTGTAGGATCCCTTGCACTCATCGTCATCCCTGACATATTCAACCGCCTTTTTATAGGCCATAAATGCAGCGACAGTCTCGCCCATTTCCTCCAAAATAAGTCCTTTAAGGTTATAGGCTTCACTTTCACATGTCTTGTATGAGATGTTTTGAAAAATGTCTATTGATTCGTTGATTTTCTCCAGGGCCTTTTCGTATTCTCTCTTATCTTTCAAGGAATATGCCCATTCGATTAGAACTTCAGCCTTGTTGTTCTTGTAGATTTCACTATCCTCAAGTTCAATCGCTATGTTATAGTTTTTAATAGCCTCTTCAAACCGGTTCAATCCATCAAGTATTGCTCCTTTCCTGTTCCACGTATTGGATTCTTCACCATCATATTCCAAAGCCCTATTAATAAAAATCAGTGCCTCCCCATATCTGTGTTCCAGATATAGTTTCCAGGCATCATCGGATATCTTTTTCGAAGTGTATCTCCTATCCCGCTCTTCACGCTCTTTTTTAAGCTCCTCTTCATCGACTTCATCTTCCCTTTTTCGAGGACCATAACTCATATATGGCACTTCAGGAGCTCCGATATCATTTCCAAATCCTATTGGATCGCCGGGATGCCATTCTCCGTAATCCATGATAATCACTTTGAGTATTTCTCGATTCTGTATGTCAGTTCCTTGATGATTCCATCATTGTTGTACTTTTTAACATTGGATAATCTTTTCTGATATTTTGGAAGTTTTTTCAGGAATTTTGCAAGTCTGTTTACACTCATCACCTCATGGTATTCCCCATATCCAAGTCTTTGGACATAGTATCCGTTAAGCACCTGTTCAAAGTTTCCTTTGGCAGGAACTGAGTAAATCGGCTTTTTAAGTGTGATCGCTTCTGAGATGAATGTGAATCCTCCATTGCAGACAACGGCCTTTGCGCTGGCCAAATCATCATAGAATACATCCTCATTGAATAGCTTGTATGTCAGGTTGCCGTCAACTTCCTCCTTATTGAAACCGTAAACAATGAATTTCTCGTCTTTCAACGCTTTCAGGCGTTTTACAAGCTTGACACTTTCCTTACTTGTTTGGTATACGATAATGTGGTCTTCTTCGGTCGGTTCCAATTTCAGAATGTCCTCACGAATGATTGGAGGGTAGATTACTGCATGATGGTTTCCCCGGACCTTAGGATAGAAAAAACTTGTGATAATGTGAATCTTTGGCTTAACAACATATGTCTTTATCACGGCCTTTGCCTTAAGCATTTCAAGCCTCTGGTTTTGAGGATATGATATGTCTGCCTGGGTGATGATGTGCATGTTGTCAAGGCTGATAAGAGGGATATTCAATAATTTGGATACGTATGTTGAGTATATTTCAAAATCGGTAACAATCACATCTGGAGATAACTCTTTAGCCTTCTTGTAGAGTTCCTCATAACTTGATCTCATGTTCTGAGGATTTCTTTTAAGGGCACTGACAAGTGTCTTGACATTGTCCACCTTGTTGTTGATGTAGACTGTATTGAATCCTCCGATTTTATAGACATTGTCGAATTTTGAATTCAGATAGTCATAGGCGTTTCCGTGAGTGAAAATGTAAATGTCATATTTCTCCTTAAGTCTGTCGACAATCACTCCGGTACGGATGGAGTGGCCCATTCCCTCACCGCAAACGCAGTAGAAGACAACTTTCCTGTCGCGAATGTGGGACTTTTTAAGGTTATCCTGTGCGGTTTTCACTATCTCAACGGACTTGTCATAGTTCTTTTTCATCCTGTTGAGCCTTTCGGTTCTTTTAGCAATACCTTCCATTCTTTCGGTTGTCAGTTTTTCATGGCCGTGACCGAAATTATAGTTAAGGTCTGCGGCATCAGTTCTTTTGCCTAAAAAGTCATTAACGGTACTTTTACCGTATTGTCTTATCAGGGTTTCAATGCCCTCCTCTTCAAGTCTTCTGGTTGAAACTCCAATTCTTGCATTTCTCAAAACCCTAAAGCGTTCCTTTTCAGCCAGTCTTTCAATATAGTCTGTATCCTCACCGAATGTTAATGACTCGTCAAATCCTCCGCACTCGTCATGCAGGGATTTTTTGGTAATGATTCCGTAACACCCGGCCCCATGAGGCTTTATTTTCTCAACGCCAATCATGAAATAGTTGGCGAAATCGTGGAATATCTTGTCTTCGATTTTATCGGACATAGGTTTCATCTTGGTGATTGCAATTCCCAGATGCTCCATCCTGAATTCATAAAGCACATTTCTCAAATAGTCGTCTGTCAACTCCAAATCGGAATCCAAAAACAGCAGATATTCCCCTTTTGCAACACGGGCACCATTATTCCTACCTACTGCCGGAAGGCCTCCATCAACCACAATGCAGCCATATGATTCAGCAATTTCCCGGGTTCTGTCGGTTGAATTTGCATCGGCCACAATTACTTCATATCCATCAAAGTTTTGTCTTTTTATACTATCCAACAGGTTTGGAAGGTAATCCTCCTCATTATAGGTAGGTATGATAATGCTTATAATCATAGTTAAAAATTTATTTTTTGTATAAATAAGTTTTTGTAAAATCGTCCGTTTTTTTGATTTTGGATAGATTTCATTTATTTTCTTGAAAAAAATTCCCTTCCAAGATAACTTGAAATTTACCTTTAAATCGAGTTTTTTGAAAATTCCCATTTTTCTGAGATTTGATGTATTGTATTTTTAATGAAGGGAATGTTGCATTTTAAAATGGAATTTTCAATTTTCATGGGCGGATGGTGAGCTATTGTTGATTTGGGCAAAGCGTTCTCATTTACTGTATGAAAAATGTTTCCGAGTAAGTCAATATTTTTTACACATTTTTAATCTATCATGATTTTAAATAATGCTTTCATGTTTTACGGAGTATAATTCTTCAATTGAAAGAAATAGTCTAACTAATGCTTATTTTACAATTTGGGGAATTTACAGTTGAAATACACCTCTCACCTCATGCAGGATTTTCATCACTGCCCGCCCTTGACAGTATTGTCATTGCGCCGACTGTCAGGAGGAATCCGCAAAACATCAGCAATGATGGGATTTCAGAGTATATGAGAAGTCCGAAAATCAATGCTGCAAAAGGTTCCGCACCGGATAGGAAAATGGATGATGTTCCGGAGTCCATGTACTTAAGGCTCACTGTTGAGAAGATATACGGCAGTGCGAATGAAAATGTGGAGTGTATGATTAGAAAGATTACTGCAGGCAGGGGATCTATGCCTACGAAATTGCCGATTTGATTGAAGTCGGTAAATGGTATTAGGGCAAGTGAAAGGAATACTGTGCAGTAGATGAGTATCGTATAGGTGTGGTTACCGTTTCCGATTGACTTTTTGGATGCCATAAGATAGATTGCCCAGAAGAGCCCAGCTCCAATGCCTGACAAAATTCCGAATAATGGTATGCTGCTCAAGTCGCTTTCCAGAACTCCTGTCATCAGGACACATCCCAAAATTGCCAGAACCATGCAGATCACCTTTTTGGATGTGATTTTCTCCCTGAAAAGCACATATGCAAAAATCAAGACATAAATCGGAGCTATTGACAGCAACACGGCCGCCAGTGAAAGTGGCACGGTATTCATTGACTCATTGTAGCACAGATTGAGCCCTACCATGCATATTGCACAAACCAAAAAAAGTGGAATGTCCTTCAGCTCCGCTTTAAAGAGCTTCCTGTCGGTTAGGATAATGGCTATGGCTATTGGGATTATTGCCAGGGAAAACCTTAAGAAAAGTAGCGTTGTCTGGTCTATTCCGTTCTGGGTTAATGTGCGCACAAATATTCCGCTTGACCCGAACATCAATCCTGCCAGAATAGGTAATATCAAGTAGAGTTTTTTCATGGTATCATTCTAAATAAGAGTAAATGTTCCAGGACACTGTATAATATTCACACGAATTGTCCAGAGGAGCCCTCAGGTCGTTAATTAGTTTCATCTCGTTGTATTGCGGGTCAATGTGGTAGGTGGTCTTGTTTGTTTTGTTGTCATGTTCATTATCAATCACTTCAACGCTGATGTTTCCAAGATCAATGTCTTCACTTGGATTTACAATGTCCACCGTATAATAGTCAGGTTCCGCGCCTGCAAATGCAACTGTAAATCTTAGGAGTATTACCAGTATTACAAAGAAGTAAATTCCTAAACGGTTAAATACGAATCTTTTTTGTGAAAATCCACGATTTCTGTAAACGGGTTGGTTTAGTTCGTTTTCTTCAAGCAGACTGTCGTCCTTCAGAACTTTTCCGACAATATAGTTCAGGTAGTACCCATTTCTGTAAATGAGGTAAAGTCCCAATATTCCGACATATGATGGTGTTGCAAACATTCCTCCGTCGACAATTCCGATAATCAGGCAGCTTGAAAAGAATGCAAGTAGGAAGTTTGTAAACCATGGGCGTTTTTGTGAGGCAAGGACTATTGCCACAAATAGTATTGGGATAAGCAAAATCACAAGAAATGCAAAACTTGGAACGTAAGCATATAGGCCAACGCCTGTGTTGATGTCACTTTGGATAAACGGTCCCATTATCTGAGTCAGGACTGCTCCCAAAATGGACTTTATCAGGTGAGTATGCAATATGCTTGTGGAACTCATGCCGTTAGTCATAGAGCAGAATACTGTGTTGAGCTTAATGCCCATCTGCAGTCTGAACAAAACCTCTAAAAAAATGCCTAAAATTAATAAAACCCCTCCGGTTATCATTGAAACCTTCAAATACCTGGTTGTGTCGATTTTCTTTTTAATCACTTGAGATAATATTAGGAATAAGCCCAAAAGGCCAAAGAAAATGATGTCTTTTCCTTTTGATGATCCCATCAAAAACAAGTATGTGACAGGTCGGATAATCGGATTCAAAAAATCAGTTAGAAAGATTATTCCCGCAAGTAGAATAAATGCCGCTCCAACTAATATAGTTTTATTAACTTTCATAAACAATAATTTAATTGTTAATACTTATAAAAGTGATGTCATGTTTCCAATAGAATATTTCATCGGACTAATGCTGATAGGTATCTGCGCAGGATTCGCATCAGGCCTTTTGGGCATAGGTGGCGGATTTTTAATTGTGCCCCTGCAGTATTTTTTACTGAAATACATAGGTGTTGAACCTGATTTGGCGATATTAATCTCATTTGGAACCAGTCTGGCCATTATCATCCCGACATCCTTGAGCGGAGCATATAGGCACACCCGGACAATGGACAATATCATCAAGCCGGGAATCCGATTGGGAATTTTCGGAATAATCGGAGGAGCCATAGGAGGATTCACAGCTTCAATGATGCCGTCAAGGACTCTGGAAATAATCTTCGGATGCCTGTTGCTGTTCATTACTGTGAACAATATCATCAACATAAACAAGGAACGGGAAGAGGCAAGGATACCATTCAATCTAGTCACAACTGGAGTGATTGGTGTTTTGGTCGGATTTTCATCAGGTCTTTTAGGTGTTGGTGGGGGAATATTTCTAATAGCCATCCTAACTGCGCTTCTTGGATTTTCAATGATTGAAGCCATTGGGACATCCTCTATCTTTATTTGCCTAACTGCAATTGGAGGATTCTTATCATATGTGGTTTCAGGATGGGGTGTAAGCACATTTCCATACTCAATAGGTTATGTGAGCCTAATCAATTTTGCATTGATTGCTTGTTTTTCAGTGCCTTTTGCCTCTTTAGGTGCCAAATTCGCACATAGGATACCTCAAAAGAAGTTGAAGATAGTGTTTTCCCTATTGGTATTGTACATGGCATTGAAAATGTTGGGAATTCTACCTTAAGGTGATATAATGAGCGAAGAGAGAAAAGTCGGTAAAAACTTCGATGCTGATGAAGCGGACAGCATCTTTGATAAGCTGAAGAATGTTGAGGGAAAAATCAAGCCAAAAAGGGAAGGTAAGTTCGATAGCATCACCCATCTGATGCAGGAAGCTCAACTTCTTGAAAAGGGCAATAAATATGATGAGGCAATTAAACTATATAAGGAAGTCATTTTCCAGTTGCCGGATTCAACAAAAGCCTATGAGGCGCTAATTAATATCTATGAAAAGCAGGGTGATGTCGAAGCCGAGAAAGACATCTTAAAAAAGGCAATCAGCAACTGCGGTAAAAATGAGGATTTTAAAAAGAGATTGGAAAAAATTGAATAGTGCTCTAGCATAAGTTAGGGCATGATTTTAACTATTTTCCTGTTTTTATAAACTCATTTGAGTTTATTACCGTTGGGCTTAAATACACGCCCATTCCAAAAGCGCTAACCTGATAGCTGTCACCGCCAATTCCGATTAGGCTGTATTGTATGTCAAGGTCAATAATGCCGTTTCCTCCTGCTCCCTTGACTTTATTTGCAATCTTAACAAGGCATTCGTCCTTTCCCATTTTCAAATTGTATAATGTTTCATCCTCAAATTCCTTAGGTCTTGGAGGGGTTCTTATTGTGGCCTTTTCGACGATTACTGTGGCATGGAATTGTCCCAGATTGACTATTCTATTTTTCACAGGATCGGTGCTGGTCAGGAAGTAAAAGTCAAGACTGTTAATCAGTTCATTGCTTTTGACCTCATCAAAGTGATAATCCTTTTCAACCTCCTCTGTGATGGTAGGTTCTTTATGGAAGTATTTGCATCGGAATTTCTTGATTTGGCCAGATACAAAGCCATTAATTTTTTTACAGATTCCTAAAAAGTAAAGGACAACTCCCGCTCCAACCGTAAAGATGAGGTAATTGATCAACGTTGGAAATGCCGCCTGTAAAATCACGGCTATTGATCCGATTGTAATGAGGTTGAATCCCAATGTAGGATTCTTTAAGATAAAGCTGTAAAAAGTGGTGTATGCAAAGAGGATAAATGCACTTATTGCACCTATGTCTTCGCCGATTAGCTTGTTTGCAATGTATGTTTCAACATATCCTGCAGTCAATGGGGCAAAAATCAACCCCAAATTCCAACCGAAAATGGCTATATTAAAGTATAAAAACGCTTGATAGATAACAAGTCCAGAGAGGGTTGCCAATGAGATGCAGAAAATTACTTCTTGAATGTATTTTCGCTTTTCATGGTTTGTTTCTAGTTTCATTCTATTCACATTTAACTGCAGTGCCATAGACGGTTACGAGGATTGTGTTACCCATTGTTCCGCCTAGATTGTCATAGGAAAGCTTAAGGCCTACAATGGCATTTGCACCTAAGCTTTCTGCTTTCTTTTCCATGCTTTCCAAAGCGATGTTTCTTGCCTTTTGGAGTTCTTCCTCATATTGGGTGGTTCTCCCAACCACGACATCACGAACTCCGGAAAACAGGTCCTTATAGATATTCGCACCGATTAGGGATTCTCCAGTAACCAGTCCTTTATATTCTATAATTTCTTTACTCTCTAGGGTGTTTGAGGAGGTTAAAATCATTTTATCACTATTTCATGAATGTCATTATTGCCCAGATTATTAAAAAGATTGCAATAACTACGTATAAGATTATTTGTGATCTTTTTCTTTGGTTTAATCTAGCGTCCCAGACTTTTTGGCAATCCGGGGAGCATACAAGTTCATTCAATGGAATTGGAGTTCCACAAATTGGGCAATGTTTATGAGGGTCTACTGCCATTCTATCATCTCCTTATATTTTGAAAAATTCTTTAGTATTTTTGGTAACTTGAGTTGCGAGTTCTTCTGCGTCGATTCCCATGCATAATGCAATTGTCTCGAGGATGTGAGGTAAATATTTTGGTTCGTTTCTGTTCTTTTTGGGTTTCTTGTCAAAATTCTTGGGTATAAGAAACGGAGCATCCGTTTCAATCATTAGTTTTTCAGGAGGAATTGCACTCACAGCTTCCTGCAAGTCCCTACCTCTTTTCATGTCACAGATCCAACCTGTAACGCCTATATAACAACCTAAATCAGCATAATTTTGTGCTTCCTGCTTGTTCCCGGTAAAACAATGAACAACTGACCTTTCTATGACGCTGTCATGTCTTTTCAGGATTTCGCACAGGTCCTTATGGGCCTCTCTTTCATGCAGAAAAAGGGGCATGTCAGTACGTTCAGCAACCTCTATCTGTGCTTCAAACCATTTTCTTTGCAGGTCTTGAGGCGAAAAGTTTCTGTTGTAGTCAAGACCGCATTCTCCAATGGCCACGACACTTTCGTTTCTGGCTATCTTTTCAAGTTCGAACATTGTGTGGCCATTACAGGTTTTGGCGTCATGAGGATGAACTCCTGATGTTGAAAACAGGGTTCCAGGATATTTTGATGCGTATTCTGCAGCCAATTGACTTGAGTTCACGTTGGTTCCAGTAATGATAAACTGGTTAACTCCAACCTTCTTGGCTTCCTCGATTATTTCAACCCTATCCTTTCTGAAGGATTTGTGCATCAGATTCAAGCCGATATCTATTAGGTTATCCACTTTTTCACCTTATTCATTGATAATTCTGGTACCGATATTTTCCCCGTTCACCGCCTTGATTAGGTTTTCAGGTTCAAATCCGTTGGTAATAACGGTCTCGAGGTCGGACCTCTTAATCATCTGAACTGCAGTGGTGTCGAAAAATTCATAGGTTCCTGCCTTAACGTCCTTACCGCTTAGGAATTCAAGAAGGTCTGTTGCGGTAATTTCAGGGACGAGTTCGGCATCATCAAACTTATTTGGATCTTTTGTATACATTCCATCAACAGAAGTCAAGTTAATGAGCTTGTCCGCTTTAACATATTCAGCCAATATGGCTGATACTGCATCGGTACTGTGTGCAGGTTCGGTTCCGCCCATAACTATGATTTTTCCTGTTGCGGAGAATTCCAGTGCTTCCTGGAAATTATGTGGCACTCTTTGGTATGCGGCGTCGCCGAGTGCGGACAACATTAATTTGGCATTGATTCTTGTAACTTCAATTCCAATGTCATCGCATTGCGCTTCACCGGCACCCAAATCACGAACTACACTGATGTATTCTCTTGCAGGCTTACCGCCGCCAACAACAACAAACAATTCATGTTCGGTTGCCAAATCCTTTAAGATAGCACTGTATTCCTGGAATTTCTTACAGTCATATTCTTTTAGTAAAATTGATCCTCCAATTGCAACAACAATTTTCATATATTCACCTTATTAGTAATGTATCTTTTAGATATTATTTAAATTTTAATAGGAATGACTTAAATAAATAATCTCATATGAATTTAAAGGAACAGATTTTTGTCAGAATGTCCTGCCGGGATTATTCGGATGATGAGATTGATATGGATTTGATTCACGATTTCATGTCTGGTGTCAGGGCATTGGACGATTCCCTGAATTATGATTATGAAATTTTAAATGCAAGTGAGGTCAATATACGCACCCGCTGGTCGGCACCATATTATCTGGCCATCAACTGCGAGAAAGGCGAACTTTACCTTGAAAATGCAGGTTTTGTCTTCCAGCAGTTGTCACTCTACCTTCAGGGATTGGGAATCGGCAGCTGTTGGGTCGGAATGGCATCTCCCAAGAAAAAATCTGAGGGTTTCGTAATTGCCATGGCATTCGGCAAGTCAGAGAACATGACAAGGGATTTGAACGGATTTAAAAGGAAGTCACTGCTTGAGATATCTGACAGGGAGGATGAAAGGTTGATTCCCGCTCAACTTGCTCCGTCAGCCATTAACTCACAGCCATGGTATTTCAGGCATACGGAGGATGGCTTTGATGTCTATCAGCAAAAGCAGAACATCATCAAACGTCAGGTCCTTAAGAAATGGAACCCGATTGACATTGGAATTGCATTGGCGCATATGTATGTGTCCAACGAGGAAAGTTTTGAATTCCATAAAAAAGCTAGTTTTGAAGAGATTAAGGGCTTCGCATATACCGGAAGCATAAAAATTTAAAAAAAAGAAAGGTTAGAGGATTTATACATCCTCTGATGTTAAACCTTTGAATAAAATTCCTGCAATGACCGCTCCAACGACAGGTGCCAGGATGAACACCCAAACCTGTTCGAGAGCTTGTCCGCCAAGGAACAATGCAGGCGCTAAACTACGTGCAGGGTTGACTGATGCGCCGGTTAATGGAATACCTAAGAGATAAACAAAAGCAAGTGTTAAACCCATTACAATGCCCGCTACAGTAGCATTTTCCGCTTTTTTAGTAACTCCAAGCACGGTGAATACAAATACAAATGTTAAGATAATTTCGACAAGTATGGCTCCCACTACGTCAAGTCCAACACTTGAAGCTGAACCGAATCCGTTTTGACCTAATCCTGTTGCGGCATATCCTCCAAGGCTTGGAGCGGAATTGATAATCATTACCAGGAGTGCAATACCGATTATCGCACCGATGAACTGGAATACAATATACACTAAGAGATCTTTTGTTTCCAGTCTTCCATCAATCCACATACCGATGGACACTGCAGGATTGACGTGACACCCTGAGATGTCTCCAATCACATAAGCCATCGCCACGATGGATAAACCGAATGCCGTTGCGATTCCGAAAGTGCCTAAGACGGAACCTGCTATGGCTGCACTTCCACAACCGAACAGGACAAGAACCATTGTCCCTATTAATTCTGATATATATCTTTTCATATTTTACCTCATATTATTAATCTATTATGCTATTAAAACCTTTTTATCCTTTTGAAGAAGCGATATGCTATTAATAAAACGAATAATATTACTACGAATGGGAATATATGTAATAATATTGAATCGTTTACTTTATCGAAGTGATATTCACTTTCAAAGCCCATATGTTCTGCATCAGTATGATTTTGTGTTATCTTTGCAAAATTATATAATAAGTCGTAATAACTGATACGCGCTCCATCATATTCTATTGAGTCTGGCGCCTTACCGTTTTGGTCCATGTATTCCCTGACAATTCCGGCCATATTGAAATAATCATAAACTGAGTATGTGTCCTTTGTAAAGAATGAAATTCCAAGAGGGTCGCTTGGCGGGTCGTATGATTTAGGAACGTCCAATCCATTTCCGTTCAGATAGGAACTGGTCTGATATAATAATTGTGCGGCAGTATAGTTGCCGTAGGTTCCTTGCATTTCCTTATCTCCACTTTCAACCAATGCCTTGCTTGCCTGTGCCATCACTGCAGGTTTCACTATGTTGTGTGTAACCAGGGAATCGCTTAAGACTTTAGAATCTCCTCCATGAGAGTTAACAATGTCCACAATCTCCTGTGCGATTTGCCTGTTCATGCCTTCATCATACCTGTCCATAATTCCATCATCAGTATTTTGAGGGAATTCCTTGGTTGGCTGGATGTAATATACTCCTGCGTTTTTCAGAAATGTTCCAGGGTCATGCATTCCTGCCAGGCTTTCGTTTGAATAGTTGTCGTCCCATGCCCTTCTAAGGAAGTTTGTATGGTTGTCAAGGTCATAGTCTCCGACATTGACAAATATGTATTGTTTATCGGAATTTGCTGAAGCGGTACCAAGCTGCAAGTAGTTTCCGGCATCTGATGCTGCCAGACATATGCTCACGTCACTTGTCACTGCTATTGCTCTCCATCCTTCTCCTGCGGCAGGAGCTTCATTATCAACGATTACCTGAAGTTCCCCTCCGCTGATTTCTTCTATATAACTTTTAATTGAATTTAATACTCGTAAATCGGCATCATGGTCTACAATATTATCCGATGTAATGAAAACGGTTTTTGCCGCACTCACATCATGAATAGCGGGAGCGATAATAAGTAGAGCCATTATCAGTATTGCAATCTGTTTTTTCATATCTCTAACCTTACTTTTGTTATAGTTTTATTTTTCGTTCTTATCAATAAAATATTTTTTCAAAGCGATTACAATATTTATTCAAAAATGAATAATTATGTTTTATTTTTAATTTTGAAAGGTTTAAGTACATAATTTTAAATATAAACTTATTTAATAATCATTTTGAGGATTTAGAAAGATTATCTTTTATTTTGAGTTGAATTTTGCTTTGAAAAATTCCAATCTAATTATTAAGTTAGGATAATCTGAAAGTTTGGTCAGTTTATTTATTAAAAATATTCTGTGGTAGGCAATTAGTCAATAATCCGCCTAAGAATTCAAGGGTTGTCCTTTAAATTTATTAAGTTTGAGGGCATTTTCAAATTGAAAACTGAAAATAAAAAGATCAATTGCTAGTTAATAGCTTTTTGTTAATTAATAGTGTCAAATCGTCCTCAAAAGGTGATTTAATGTTAAAGAACAACTTAAAGATAAATATTAGCAAAAACTTCCTGTTTTGCATATGTCTTGTCTGTTTGATTTTCACCTCTTTCGGAATGGTAATTGAGGATTCCGTAGCTGTGGAATTGAATGAAAGCGTAAGCGAGATGGGAAGCGACATTGATATTCAACTAGAAAATTCTCAAGCAAAAGACATACTGGAGGTGGATAATCAGGATTCTGATGTCCTAGCAGCTCAAATTACAGTAAATGGAAACAGGTACAGTGACATAAAAACTGCGGTGAATAACGCAAATCCTCAGGATACGATTAAATTGAGCGGAACTTATTATGCCAGTGACAATGAGTCATACATTACCGTTAACAAGCCTTTGCATTTTGTAGGTTCGGGCTCAGCGGTACTGGACGGCAGAAACCTGTCCCATGCATTTCATGTATTGGAGGGGGCCAAAGGAACAACATTTAAAGATATAAAGTTCATCAATGGTTACGCATTTACCGGTTCGGCCATTCATGTCGGTGCAAAAAATGTTGTTGTAGAAAATTGCGTTTTCGAAAAGAATAAATGCAATCGGTCAGGTGCTATCTACACGGCATATGATTTGGAGACGGCCGAGAACCTGCTGGTCAAGAACTGCAGATTTGTAGACAATAGCGGATATCGTGACCATGATAAAGAATGTTCAGGTGCAGCCCTTTCCGTATATGGTAAAAATACGGTAGTGACTGACTGCATATTCGAGTCAAATTATGTTAGAAGTGATGTTGCCTGCTATGGAGGAGCGATTCAGGTGGGTCTTGATAAGATTGGATCAAAGGTGGTTGTATCTAATTGCATTTTCAAAAACAATCGCGCCATCAGTTCAACCGACTGTTCCCACGGCGGTGCAGGATGTGTTCGTAACGGAACTGAATATAAAAACTGCACTTTCATAAACAATAGTGCCAGCGAAGGGGGAGCATTGACATTCCATGCATCAGGGTTAATTTCCAACTGTACTTTCATCAACAATTCCGCTACCCTGTTTGGAGGAGCTCTTTCAACCGGTTACCAATATGACACAATGGATTTGAAAGTGGAAAACTGCAACTTTGAAGGCAATAGGGCTCCAGATGGAGGGGCTGTTCAGGCTAAAGGTTTAAATATTCAAGTAGTGGATTCCAATTTCACAAAAAACCATGCAACCAATTGTGGCGGGGCCATAAATATCATAGCTGAAAATGTAAAGGTGGAAAACGATAACTTCAAAAACAACACTGCGGACATTGATGGGGGAGCAATATTTATCAATGGTCAAAATACCATAATAAGGAAGTCTTTGTTCACTTCAAATCATGCAATCCCCGACTACGACAAAAGCGATGACGGTTTGGGTGGAGCAATTTACGTAAAAAGTACATTAACAAACATAATATCGAATGATTTTGAATATAATACGGCAAGAAACGGAAGTGCGATTTATTATGACTCCCTTGGTGAGAATCTCATATTGATGGGCAATACACTCTTTGAAAACCAGGCTTGGGTTTACCAGTTGCCGATATCCTGTGAGGACATTTACTATGGAGACAGTGAAAGGATCAATGTAACCCTCTACGGAGGTAACAATATCGCCAAATTCAATAACCTGGCCGTTTCAAACGCCATTTATAATGGAGCAGGTTTCGAATGTCTTGACATAGACGGTGAAGTCCCTGTCAGCGGCGCCACTGATGACGGCAGACTCTATCAGGACAGTCGTGAATACAACATGCAGATACTCCTGACAGTAACCCATGAGGATGGAACCATGGTCTATAACAAATCATCCAACTCAAGCTATCTGGGTGAGATAAGCGTCAATCTGGACGATTTGAAGCCAGGAAAATATTTTGTCTCAGCAAAACACTTCGAAGACACCTATTATAAGGGAATAACAAATGTTTCATCATTCAATGTGATTCCTAAGGTCGACAACAAGATAACGATCTCCACAAACGCATCATCATTTGATTTTGAGGATGTCGTAATCTGGACAGTCAACATCACAAACCTCGGTCCGAACAATTCAACTGGAGTCATTGCATACAACGTCATTCCTGAAGGGTTGATTTTGCTGAATCACACTTTTGGAGATAGGTATGATCCAAAAACCGGTGCATTGAACATCAGCGAATTGGATGTGGGTGAAATATTGACTTACACTGTCATTACTGTGGTGAATAAAACCGGAGAAATCACCAATGAGGTGAACATCACAGCAAATGAATTAGATGTAAATATGGACAACAATTTCGATGAGGCAGTAATCAATGTCAATCCCGCCAGTGATATAGCGGTTGATAAGGTCTCTTCAAACAGGAATCCAAATTACATGGAATATTTCAACTGGACAATAACAGTGACCAACAACGGTCCGGACACCGCTCATAACGTCAGTGTAAGTGACATCCTGCCGGACTCACTTATTTTCATCAGCTGCGATGGGGATTGGGATGAGAACACCGGAATCTGGAACGTTGGAACATTGGAAAACGGACAATCAGCCAGATTGACAATCCAATGTCAGGTCAACAGAACCGGACTTGCTCAGAATAACGTCACAGCAACAGCATCCGAGTTTGACTATGACCTGTCCAACAATCACGACGAGGAAATAATCTACACAAATCCCTCCAGTGACCTGGCCATCAAAAAGGAGGTTAACGCAAGTTCCGCTAATTATCTGGACATTGTAAAATGGACATTGACAATCTCAAACAACGGTCCCGACAACGCCACAGACGTTATTGTTAGGGATGTGCTGCCTGAAGGCTTCATTTACATCATCTCGACACACAATTATGCGAACGGGGGCTTTGTGATTGAACAGGTGAATGTCGGTGAGATAATCGTCATTGAAATAGTTTCAAGGGCGAATGCGACCGGAAATTTTGTAAATGTTGCAAATGTCACCAGCGACAACTATGATTATGACCTGACAAACAACGAGGATGATGAGAACATTACCGTCAATCCCGCAAGCGATTTGTTTGTCTCCAAAAGCGTTGACGAGTCCAATCCGAAGTATCATGACACTGTCATATGGACAATTGAGGTTAGAAACAACGGTCCTGACACCGCACACAATATCACTATCAAGGACCTGCTTCCAGGTTCATTGGTATGGTTGGGCGATGACAGCTCAGGAAAATACAATCCTCTCACAGGAAAACTGGATATTGAATCCTTGGAAGTCGGTGAAGAGTTCACATTAAACATCGAGTGCATGGTTAATGCAACCGGTCCGATTCAAAACAACGTTAGTGTAAACTGCAGTGAATACGACTACAATTTAACAAACAACAAGGATAATGAAACAATAGATGTTGAAAAAACAGTAGACATCTCCGTTGTCAAGCTGGTAAACAACACCTCACCAAACTACAGGGAACTGGTTACATGGACATTGATCATTTCAAATGACGGTCCGGATAAGGCAACCGACGTGTATGTTGAGGATGCATTGCCTGAAGGCTTAATATTGGTCAGCTATACCGCTACAAAAGGCATCTATGACAATGGCTTATGGGCCATGTGCTGTCTGGAAAAGGGCGAGGAGCAAAGACTCGAGATAATAACCAGGGTCGTTAAGACCGGCAAAATAACAAATCTTGCCGTGATTCATGCTGACGAGTATGATTCAAACTTGACCAACAATCAGGACAACGAATCTGTTGACGTTCCGCTATCAGCGGATGTGGAAGTTAGAATTCGTGTAAACAACACTGAGCCATTGTTCGGTGAAGCGGTAAAGTGGACAGTTATCGTTAGGAACAACGGCCCTGATGGTGCCACCAATGTTATTTTAAACGAGATTCTGCCTGATGGATTGGTATTCGTTGACTGCAATCCGACTAAGGGGACATATTCCGATGGCCAATGGAACATAGGTTCTCTGAAGGTCGGGGAGGAGCAATGCATGGATTTGACCACAATCTCAAATTCCGTTGGAAAGATGGAAAACAATGTTGATGTTGATTGTGATGAATATGACTGGAACATGTCCAACAATCGTGACAATGCCGCAGTTAATGTCAAACCGGTGGCTGACCTGTCAGTTACAAAAATCGCATCAAAATACAGGTATTCCGTAGGGGACGTGATCGAGTATGAAATAGAGGTTGTCAACAACGGACCCAACACTGCTCGCAACATTAAGGTAAGCGAACTTCTGGACGATTCCTTGAAATTCAAGTCATTCAAGGTCACTATGGGTCGATTTGACAAGAAATCATTGACCTGGACCATTGATAGCCTTAATTATGGCGAATCAGCAAGGCTCATCATCAGGGCAATTGCAATAAGTTCCGGAATTCTCAATAACAGTGTTGTCGTGACCAGTGATGCCTTCGATCCGAATTTGGATAACAACAATGATTTTGCAGTTGTAAACGTCACTGGCATTCCATCAGATGAGGTGTCAAAGAATTTGAAAACATCTAAAAATGTGATAAGCAAGAATCCATCCAATGTTTTGGAAAAACACGTCACTGCAAATCCATTTTGGAGTTTAATAGGTGCTTTGGTCTTTTCATTAATATTTTTGGATTCAAGAATTTTAAAGAGAAGGTAATTTATAGTAGCAGTAATGCTACTATTTTTAATTTTTTTCAAACGGTTTTTCAAAATTTTTCAAGTATACGAATTCTTAATTTTACGATTGATTATTTTATATTTTGTCATAAAAAATGGCCGAATACTGCTTCGTTTTTGCAAAATAATCAAAAGCTTTATATAAAAGTTCCAATAAATGATTAAGTAGATATTGATGTAATAATAGTTTTTTTGGAAAAAATGCTAAAAGACTCAATATTTTAAAAACTCAAAGAGGTGTAATTATGTCTGAAGAAGAAATGATGGAAGAATTTGTCGATGAGGACGAAGAAAAATTACCTTTCGCAAAAGCTGAAGTTGTACGTCTGATGAAAGAAAATCTCGACGACGACAAAATGATCAGGGAAAGAGTAAAAGTTGAAATGAACAAATTCTTAGGAGATGTTTTGAAAAATGTATGTAAGCAATTAAATGACTATCCATACACAACTATTGAGTATGAAATGCTTAAAGAGTCAACTTACCCATACACAAACATTGAAAGAATCAACCAAGAAAAAGAAAGAATCTTATTACATTTAGAAGCTATCAAAGCGGACTGTAACGCATTAGCTATGGATGTACAAAAAACCTTAAAATTAAAAGATGTTGTTGAAGAAGATTCATTTGTGAACTTCTCAGCTACTGAAGAAGAAGAGGAAGAAGAATAGATCTTCTGATTCTCTTTTCTATTTTTTAACCCAATGACTTATCGATATAATTGCCCATAGGCTCCGCATCAGGATAGTCTACGGCATTCGGGTCATTTGGATGATATTTTTTGCTAGGACCAAGGTCCTCTAATATGTTGCCATTATCATCAATAAGTGCATAGTAACCGTCTTCGCCCATAACCACATGGGTGGTGCTGTCGGAATCAGTGCTTGAACTGGTCACTTCAGCCTCTGCAATGTCTTCCTCTATGGTTATCTGTTCGCTTGCGTTGCATCCATTGTAATCGCCATTTCCACCATAGCTTAGGGTCACTACATAGTTTCCGGCATCCTTGTCAAGCTTTAGCTTTCCAATTCCATCGTCATCGGTAACCACTGAATAATATGAGTTTGTATTGTCCTTGTCGGTTATTGTCACATTGATTGTTTGGTTGGCCAATGTGGTTGCGTGGCCATCTGTCAACTTGATTTGAAGGTAATCTCCTTCGGTCAATGTTGTTTTGCTTTCAAAAGTCAGACTGCTGTCTTGCTTATTTAAGCCAGGCATTGAAATAAGTATACCAGCTAAAAGCGCAGCAATGATAATGATTAACGCCAAAATAATAATTTTATGTTTTCCTTCCATAATCAGACCTCGCAACGTCGGATAGAATACATGTTATATTTTGTGTTAATATTGTTTATATTATTTTGTGAAAAAAAAGAAAGTGGTGTTCAGGCATTATTCTTCGATAATGCTGAAACCTGTTTTTAATCCGTGCAATTCCTCTTCAGGAATTTCAGAAACTTCGGCGCTGTCGCTGACGATGCTGCTTTGTCCAAATGGATCCAATATAATCAAAGTTGCTGTGCCGTTTCCTTTTTTGAGTTCCTGAACAAACTCAAGGGTGCTTTTTCCGTTTTTCTGTGACTCGTCATCGTCAAAAAGCTTCAATGCCCTTATGACTGCACTTTCAAAACGGGTCAAGACCCCTTCAACATTGGTAACGTATCCTTCTGATTTTGGGCCCGGCTCCACCTTGATTCCTGCCTCAGGGATAATCACGGTTGCGGATTGTGAGCGGACAACCCTTACGGACAATGTGTTCTTGTTTATTTCCAAAACATATTTTGCAGGGTCCTTGTGCTCAAGGGCAAGTATGTCTGAGTGCTTGAATCCGCATGCTGGGCACTGCAGGGTTGTTTCCATTACCTGGCCGAAATGAGGGATTTCAAGTTCCTTCATTATGGATTTTGCAACTCCTTCAATACCGCATGCAGGGCATTTAATAATCATTTCATTAATGGTTTCATCATTCATTTAAAACATATCCTTTATCAGTCAATTCTTTCAATATCTTATTCAATTTCTCTTCGCTGGAAGCACTTATTGTAGTGTCCCTGTACTCTGATAGATTGTACAGTTCAGTAAGGTATTCCTTTTTGCTTGGGTCCTTTGTGATGTTGTCAATAAACCTTCGGGCGGATTCGCTATCGCTTACATTGACTTTTCTCACTAGAGGTTCCCTGAATCCTTTTATGTTGTAGGTTATCTTTTCCAGGCTTCCGTTGTTGTCATTGATTATTATCTTAATGACGTCTGACAGCTCATCAACGCTGTTTATCAGTTTGATGTCCATGGAAGAGTTGTTAATGTGTGAGAGTATCTTCTCCAGGGTCTTTTCAACCGTTTCGGACTTGATTACTGTAACGCCATACTCTTCGGCCTCGTTCAATAGGTGATCATGGATGATTCGGTTTTCCTTAAAGAAATCCAGCTGCTTTCCTCCTCGATGGATTTCAACGGCTCTTTTCACGAAACGTTCCTTGTGGGATTCCTCGTCTGAACTTAAAATAAAGAAGTATATGTTGGCGTCATCATCGAACTGTTCCGTATTGATCAGTCCCGGAACCAGGTGAACCCCTTCAATGATAATGTCATCATAATCGGTGATTGCTCTTTGAATAATTTTTTCAAGTGCGGGAATAACGTAGGATGCATGCTCATCGAAACCTGCTGACACCAATTCGTCATAACTGCGGAATCGGTTCTTGTTTCTGATGTGCTTGTATGCGTCATAGGATGAGCTGTGCAGTGCAGGAGCATATTCCTTACCTATTATACCTCTTACCACTGCCCTAATGAAGTCACTTTCAATCAAATGCTTAATGTTCAATGAACGTGCGAGTTCAGCGGCAATGGTGGATTTTCCAATCCCTGATGCGCTTCCAATAAGTATCACATAAGGTTTTCTCATCTTGTCGTTCCCCCAAATCATTTTTTAATTATTTTGTATATATGTGATTTTTTTAATATAAAACATTATACTTTATAAATATGAAAAACAATAATTAATAATATAACATTTTTTTGAAAAATTATTTTTTGAAAAATTAATAGAATAAGTTACATGATTAGTTATAAGTTATAAATTATAGGATAAAGGGGTGTGAAGTTTTTGTATTCAGTAAAATCAGTTAAAGACATTCAGGATTTAAATCCTTTCATTGTAGTAGGTTGCGGAGGTGGAGGAGAAAAATTCTCCAATCTCGACGGAATAGAGGCCGTAGGTTTCATTGACGATGACGTCAAAAAACAGGGAACAGCTTATTGTGGTCAAATCATATCAGGCAGTCTTGATGAATGCCTGGAAAATGCGCCAGAGGCCAAATCCTTGGTTATAATGTTGCCTATAGGTGCAGAAGGCACAGCCTTAAAGTATGCCGTTCAAGCAATCGATAAGGGATTGAATGTTGTCACTTCATTCAGATCATTATCTATTGAAGAGAACTTGTCTTTAAAGAAATTTGCTGATTCAAAAAATGTTGTTATCAAAGAGATTAGTCCAAGATTGGATGTTGTTGAAAAAATAGCTGGTGTAGCCCCTGAAAAATCATGTGAAGTTTTACCTAAGATATCTTATAAACCAAAAGCACCAGTAATCTTTGTTGGAGGAACATCCCAGGAATGTGGAAAGAGGACAACCACCAAAATGCTTGGTTTGGCAAGTTCCGAAAGGGGAATGAATCCTGCAATCATATCCACTGATGAAATGGGTTTAGAAGAACCAACTGATTTTAACTTTAGAGCAGGAAGCCTATCCGCAATGGATGTGCCTTCCGCTGTTTTATCCGCTATCAAATATATTGAGGAAACCAAGAAACCTGACATTATTTTCATTGAAGGACAATCCAGTTTGACTGAAAAGGGAAACCCTCATCCAAGAGGATTGTCAGCAGCTATATTGATAGGTGCTTCTCCTGATGCAGTCATTGTGGGACACAGACCAAATCACCCATACAGGGAACCTAGAGGCATCGAAGAGGAAATAAAAGCTATCGAAGCTGTAGAACCGACCAAAGTTGTCGGCCTTTCCGTCAACCTCAAGAACGCTGACTTGGACTTATGTCCTGAATACTTCGAATCCACTTTTGGTTTACCTGCTGAAGACGTTTACAACAATGGAGCTTCTAAATTATTAGATGCAATCCTTGAATACTTAGAGGGGTAATTTAAATGAGTTTTACTGACACACTAAAAAAGAGCTTAGGCTTTGAGGAAACAGAAGATAACAAAGATAAACCGAAAAACGAATTTTCCCTTTTTTTGGATGATATTCGTGACGCTTTAAAGCCTAAAGGAAATCCAAACAATAATCAACAGTACAGACAGGAACCTCAAAAGCAATATGGACAAACTCCTAGACCTACTCCTACTCCTAGTCCAAAACCTAAAGCAAGGCCAACTCCGGTGTATGATGAGTATGAGGTCATTATTCCAGACCAATCCTATTATGAGATTATCCTAATCAGGCCTAAGACACTCGATGACATCAATTATGTTGTCGACCAGGTTATTGAGGAGCAAAATCCTGTTATTTTAGACTTATCATTCTTGGAAAAAGAAAGCGCTCCTAACTATAAGTTGGCAACAGACAAGATCAAACAAATGAGGTCAAAATTTGGTGCGCAGGCATTGTTGCTTTCACGTACCGAGGATAAGAATCTGATTATCATTTCTCCTAGAAAAGTGAAAGTTTTAAATAAAGGATAAGTAGAATTTAATTTCTACTTTTTTTAACTATTTTTTAAAAATTTGATATATCTCATCACCACATAGGTTACCAGAACCAATGCTATAAGCGTTTCCACAGTTAAAATGTTCTCTAGTATGATATTGGGGGCAAAATTTCTGACAACTCCCTTTGTTGCAAGGGCGCTGATAACAAATGGAAATGTGAATGCCGCAAAACTAGGGTAAAAATCAATGTTTCTATAATCAATGAATTTATATAATGAGAATATGTAGAATATGCACGCAAGTATGTACAGTGTCATTAGGAATTCATTTGATATGCTTTCGGCTGAATTCAGATAACCCACAATCAGTATGCTAAACAATGCTGTGAAAATGCAGATTAACGGCTTGTTCATGTCTGTTTTATTTGGATATCGGATATATCTGTAAAAGATTACCGGCGTTGTCACAAGCATTGATATGAATCCGATGATGAAGAATATGAAATCCGCCTCATGGATGCCATGAACGTTTGCGGTTATTGCTGCCATGGTGATTCCAACATAGACAATCCACCAAGTTGGATAGACTGTATTTATATCGAATTCACGTATGACGAAACGATAGGTGAAGTAAATCATTAGCAAAATATGAAGGGCAACTCCAATAATCCACACACTATATGATAAGATAGGCATAAATGCTTTAAGATATGTAGATAGAATCATCAATGCCATGGAAAATGTGCCGCAACTGCTTAGTATGATGGGATTTTCAAAGTCTTCCCTGATGCTTTTTGGATATAAAATCACTTTTAAAAG
>JAEEGL012388615.1_pt1 | contig 22576 bp, 10 predicted proteins | sample 9134231 | NCBI WGS metagenome assembly JAEEGL01 (sample SAMN16246548, study PRJNA631951) | gut metagenome | biome: gut microbiome; feature: rumen; material: fiber-attached | host: Bos | place: Iran: Karaj | collected 2018-10
CTTGTGTTGCCAAGTGTCATCGCGGCATAGCCTATCTCGTTGCGGTCCAGGCTGCGGTCGATTATGCCTTCGCCTTGGGTTTGGGTGTAAACATAACGGTCGCCCAGATAATGGCAAGTGATAGTGACTGTGAAGCGGTTGTTGCTATCGACGGGGGCGATGGGGAGCACCACGTTGGCGTTGCCGCTGGCGGGGATAACGAGGCTCTGCTTGGTGAAGGTCATCGCCACCGTGAGGTCATCGCCAGTACCATCATTAGGGCCGATGGAGCCGATGCTGCCCAGGTTGATTGCGCGCTCGCCGCTGAGCTGGTAGGCGTTGCTGCTGACGGTGATGCGGTCGATGGTGAGGGGGTGGCTGGTGCTGTTGGTCAGCATGAAGCAGAGGGCGCCGGTGAGGTGCATGAAGTGCAGCGGATTGTCGTCGGTGGCGCGTGCCGCCAAGGGGAGGGTCAGCTGCTGACGGGTGCCATCGCTGCGGTAGTCGTATTCACGCGGCAGGGTGACGGTGATGTTGTCGCTCGTGGGACCGCTGGCCACAAGACGGGTGGGGAAGAGGGCGCGGTTGGTGCTCAGCGCGGCGGTGTTGCTGATATAGGCGTGGTCGCCGCTGCGTTCGACCACCACAGGGGTGCCGTTGAGGCGTATGGTGTCGCCGTCGTTCCAGGTGGCGGTGAGGCCGTCGAGGGTGAGTTTCCCGTTGCCCTGCAGCTTCTCGATGGTGATTTCCATGCGCGGGTCGGGGTTCTCCTTGTGGCAGGCGGTGAGGAGCAATAGGGCGAGGGCGGCGAAGAGGATGCGTTGTTTCATGGCGTTGGTCTTTTATTTTCTGACTTCCGAGCCCCACATCAGCTTGTCGCGGATGGCGGAGAAGAAGTTCTGTGTGTTCATGCGGATAAGGCGGATGGTGAAGGGTGCGCGCCGGAGCGTGAGGTCGCAGTCGCTGTCGAGGGTGCTGCGCCGCGAGTCGATGCCGAGGAAGCCCGGGTCGCAGACGTGCAGCCGTATGACGGCGTTGTCGGGCACGATGATGGGGCGCAGGGTGAGGGTGTGGGCCGAGATGGGTGTGATGACGAGGCAGCGCGAGTCGGGGGTGAGGATGGGGCCGCCGCAGGAGAGGGAGTAGGCGGTGGAGCCGGTGGGGGTGGCCACGATGAGGCCGTCGCCGGCATAGGTGGCTACATATTGCCCGTCGACGTAGACCTGCGTGCGCAGCATTGAGGCCTCCTCGGTGCGGTGCACGAAGACCTCGTTGAGTGCATTGTCCTGTGTAGCTTCACTGACCGCTGACCGTTGACCCCTGACCACTGAAATCAGGGTGCGCTCCTCGAGCGAGAAATGGCCCGCCAGGAGCTCGTCGACCATGCTGTGGAGGTTTTCCCTGCCCACGGTGGTCAGGAAACCCAGGTGGCCGAAATTGATGCCTAAAACGGGCGGGAACGACTCGGGGGTGCTGCTGTGGATGAACTGCACGGAGCTGAGCAACGTGCCGTCGCCGCCGATGGAGAAGAGGTAGTCGCAGCCGTCGAGGGTGTCGCCGTCGCTGACGGTGACGGTGTCGATGCCCCTGTCGCGCAGGGTGGCGGTCAGCGCCTCATAGGCCGCGCGGTCGGCCTCGTCGATATGTCGGTAGTAGAGTGCTATCTTCATGGTATCCGGTTATTTGATTACGGCAAAGGTGCCTGCATAGCTCTGGATATAGCCTGTGTTGAAGCGGCAACGCAGGTGGTAGGCGTAGACCCCCTGCGGCGTGTCGGTCGAGGGTGTCCAGCCTTCGTCCTGGTTTTCGGTGCGGAAGACGAGCAGGCCGGCTCGGTTGTAGATGGCGAGTTGGTAGAGGTCGCCCATCAGTCCCCGGATGACGGGTCGGAAGCATCCGTTGTCGGGGTCGCCGACCACGATGATGTTGGGGAAGGCGGTGGCGGGTTCAGGCGGCGTGGGCACCACGACACATGCGGAGGGGAAGGAGTATTGCTCGTTCATGCCACAAGCGTCGAGGACCCCTATCTGGTAGCAGTGCAGCGAGTCGTAGGGGTTGATGTCGCGGTCGCTGTAGCGGGGGTTCTCCTGATGGAAGGTGCCTATTTCGCGCCACGGGCTGCCGTCGATGCTGCGGTAGAGGGTGTAGTGGTCGGCATGGAAGGCGGTGTCGAGGTGGAACGAGAGGAGCACCTGCGTGTTGATGCTGTCGTATTCGATGTCGCTTATTTCCAGGAACGCGGCACGGTCGATGGTGCGTCGCTCAACCATCACCACGTTCGACAACGAGCGGTAGCCGCCAGGGGCTTCGGCCCGTACTTTTATCCAGGCACGGGTCACCTCCTCGGGTATCTCGAAGGAGTAGCTCAGCGCGTTGCTGTCGGAGGTGGTGTAGTAGCAGTCGTAATCGTCATCCGAGGGCTCAAGGCGTACCCACAGGGTGTAGACGGGTCGCCCTTCGGGCATCCCTTCATAGGGTGTCCAATGCACCTGCACGTCGGTCTCACATTCGGGCACGCTGGCTTCCAGCACCATGTTGCCGAAGCGGGGAGTCAAGGCGCTGGCGTTATTGGCCGAGTCGAATACGTGCAGGGCGTAGAGGTGTCGCTCCAAAGGGCTGTGGTCGGTGCAGATATAAGTGGTGTCGAGCCGCCCGAAGACGGTGTCGTAATCCAAACAGTTGCCCTCCGGAATACCGGCACAGATGTAGTAGCCCCAGACATTGCTGTCGGGCGAAGGGTGCCAGCTGAGCACAATCTGTTGCGTGCTTTCGTCGACGGAAGCAAGCCAGCCGGAGCACAATGTCACATCGTTCGCCTGACCCCGAGTCACCAGCGGGAGAGTCAGGAGGGCGGCGAGTGATAGGAGTGCAAGACGGTGGGCTTTCATGGTGTTAGAAGTTTTGCAGTGTCGCTAACTCACGGTATCGTCCCTCTCGGGCGATGAGCTCCTGGTGGGTTCCTTGTTCCACAATCTCGCCGTGGTCGAGCACGACGATATTGTCGGCCCCCACTACGGTCGACAGACGGTGGGCGATGACGATGGCGGTGCGGCCCACGAGGATGGTGTTGAGGGTCTCCTGCAGGCGCCGCTCGGCTTCGGTGTCGAGGGCCGAGGTGGCCTCGTCGAGTATCAGCAGTTCGGGTTCGCGCAGCAGGGCGCGGGCGATGCTGATGCGTTGCCGTTGGCCACCGCTGAGCAGGCTGCCGCCGTCGCCCAGGTTGGTGTGGTAGCCGTCGGGCAGTGCCATAATGAAGTCGTGGGCCTGTGCCGCAATGGCGGCTTGGCGTATCTGCTCCTCGGTAGCGTTGGGGCATCCGAAGGCGATATTGGCGCTGACCGAGTCGTTGAACAGCAATGTATCCTGTGCCACCACGCCGATGCGGCTACGCAGTTCGGCGAGGGTCATCTGCTTGATGGGGACACCGTTGAGCAGTATGTCGCCCTCGGTGGTTTCATAGAAGCGGCAGAGGAGGTCGGCAATGGTCGATTTGCCGCTGCCCGAAGCTCCTACCAGCGCCACGGTGCTGCCTTTCGGCACGCGCAGGTTGATGTCTTTCAGCACCGGCACCCCTTCAGTGTAACTGAAGCCCACATGCTGCAACTCCACTGCAATATTTTCTCTAGTCCGGCTAGCTCGGCTAGAAAGGCTAGCCTCGCTAGTCTCCCTCCCACGCTCCTCTTCTTCTTTCAGGAAAGCTTCGATTCGCTCCGAGCAGGCGCGACCTTTCTTTATCTGCGAGATGGCGGTGGTCAGCTCTTTGGCCGGCGGTATCATCAACACAAAGAGCATCACGTAGGAGATGAACAGGTCGGCGGTGAGGCCGTGGTCGCCGCTCATCACGAGGAAGGAGCCGAAAAGCAGGATGCCGATAACGATGACGTTGCCCAAGAAGTCGCTGATGGGCGAAGCGGCATAGATGCGGCGGAACATGGCTGTACGCTGCCGTGTGTATTTGCGGTTCAGCAGTCGGAAACGGCTGTTGACGAAGTCGATAGCGGTGTAGGATTTGATGACTTTCAGGCCCCCGATGGTCTCATCGGTGATGGAGACAAGGTAGGAATTCATCTCCTGCACGTCTTTCGATTTGCGTTTCAGTTTGCGCGACAGGCCCGAGATGACGAAAGCCACAATGGGCAGCATAGCCAGCACAAAGAGGGTCAGCTTGACGTTGAGGTACAGCAACATGGCTAGGTAGAGCACCATGCTGATGATGGCTACCAGCAGCATCTGGATGGAGTTGAGCGTGTTCTCCTCATATTCCACCATGTCGCTGCCGAAGCGCGACAGTACATCGCCTTTGCGTGCATGGTCGTAGTAGCTCAGCGGCAGATGCATCGCCTTGTGGAACATGGCATTGCGCAAGTCGCGTATCACACGTGTGCGTATGATGGCTATCTCAATGGTGGAGAGGTACTCAAAGACGTTCTTCAGGCTGTAGAGCAGGAATATCAGTGCCGAGAAGAGCAACAAGGCATTGCGTCGGCCGAAGGTGATAAGCCACGCATAGAGGCCGTCGAGCCACTGTGCCACGAGGTTCACCGACGGTACCGCCACGTCGCTGTCGGTACCGAAAAGCAGTTTCAGGAAGTCGGCCACACTCAATGCTGTGGCCATGGTAAACAACACGCTCATCACCACAAGGAACACATACAGCGCCACTCGTGCGCTGTAGGGTTTCATGCGTTTGAGCGTAAAGTTCATAGGCTGTATCCGATATAGTTATGCGGGGTGATTTTCTTCAGCCGTTCCTTGACTTCGGGCGCCACCTCGAGGGTCTCCACGAAGTCGGCGATGGTTTGCGCAGTCACCTTCTCGTTGGTGCGAGTCAACTGCTTCAACGCCTCGTAGGGGTTGGGGTAGCCTACCGAGCGCAGGATGGTCTGGATGGCTTCGGCCACCACAGCCCAATTGTTCTCCAGGTCACGGTAGAGGGCCTGCTCGTTGAGCAGTAGTTTACCTAAGCCCTTCTCAAGCGAAGCCAGCGAAATCATGGTGTGGGCGATGGGTACGCCGATGTTGCGGCTCACCGTGCTGTCGGTCAGGTCGCGCTGCATGCGGCTCACAGGCAGCTTGTGGCTGAGGTGCTCGAAGATGGCGTTGGCTAAGCCTAGGTTACCCTCGGCGTTCTCGAAGTCGATGGGGTTCACCTTGTGCGGCATCGCACTGCTGCCCACTTCGCCGGCTTTGATTTTCTGTTTGAAGTACTCCATCGAGACATAGGTCCACACATCGCGGCAGAGGTCTATCAGTATGACATTGATGCGCTTGCAGGCGTCGAACCAGGCGGCCATCATGTCGTAGTTCTCAATCTGGGTGGTCAACTGCTGGCGCTCCAGTCCGAGGCGCTCGCTGACGAAACGGTTGCCGAAAGCGCGCCAATCCACCTCGGGGAAGGCAGCCAGGTGGGCGTTGAAGTTACCCGTGGCACCACCGAATTTGGCTGTGAAGGGCAGGCGCTCCAGCTCCTTGAGTTGGCGACGCAGACGGTAGGCGAAGACACCCCACTCCTTGCCCAACGTGGTGGGTGAGGCAGGTTGTCCGTGGGTGTGCGCCAGCATCGGTATCGCTTTCCATTCCTCGGCTTTCTCCTCCAGCAGGGTCAGCACACGGCGATAGGCAGGCAGCAGCACCTCTTCAGCGCACTCTTTCATGCTCAGCGGCACGCTGGTATTGTTGATGTCCTGCGAGGTGAGACCGAAATGGATAAACTCCTTGAGGTCGGTCAGGCCTAGCTGGTCGAATTTGCCTTTGAGGAAGTATTCCACGGCTTTTACGTCGTGGTTGGTCACCTTCTCGATATCTTTGATTGCCTGAGCGTCGTCGTCGCTGAAATGGCGGTAAATGTCGCGCAGCGTTTCGGCGGTGTCAGCCACCCGCTTCCCACTTTCCACTTTCCATTTTCCACTTTCCACTAACTGCTCGCTGAGGGCGATAAAGTATTCCACCTCTACGCGGACACGGTATTTAATCAGCGCACCTTCAGAGTAGTAGGCGGCCAGGGGTTCGCATTTGCTGCGGTAGCGCCCGTCGATGGGCGACACGGCGTTGAGACTGTTCATAGTTTTATAGTGTTTTGTTCAGGAATTCGTATTTCTCCAGCACTTTCTCTACCTTACGGTTGCGGCTGAGGTCGGTGAGGGCTTGGGCGTAGAGGGCGTTGTGGGTATCGGTGCCCATGAATTCCACAATACCTTCCTCCAACATGGTGAAAGCGCGCCGTTTGGCCTCGTCGCCGTAGAAGCCGCCAAGCGACAGGGCGTTGACTTGGAAGAAGACACCTTGGTTCTTCAATTGCTCCATACGCGAGCTGCCGACGCTGAGATAGGGATAGCGCTCGGGGTGGGCGAGGATGACCTCGTAACCCTTCATCTGCATGTCGAATATCATCTCGTCGCAGCCCATCATCTGCTGGTGCAGCGAGAACTCAACAAGCACGTATTTGCCGCCCACCAGCAGGAAACGCGGGTTCTCCAACCGTTTGGCGAAACCGCTGTCGATACGGTACTCGCCACCGATACCACCAAATTCAAGCGTGATGCCGGCCTCTATTGCCCGTTTCTTCACCTCTTCGTAGCGGCGCACGATATCGTCTTCGTCGTTAGGAAAGCGGGGGTGTTGGAAATGGGGCGTTATGATTACCTTGTTGTAGCCCACGGCTTGGAGTGTCTGGAGGCACTCGATGCTCTCTTCGATGCATTTGGAGCCGTCGTCTACCTGCGGCACAAGATGGCAGTGCATATCGGTACCCAAGGCAGCGAATATCGGGCGGGGTTCGTGTTTCTTTTTGAACAGGTTAAACATAGGTCTTTATTGTAGTTATAGGGTTAAGGTCATATTCTTCTGATGTCGGCGCCAAGTTTGCGCAAGCGGTCGTCGATGTGCTGGTAGCCACGGTCAATCTGCTCGATGTTGTCGATGCGACTCTTGCCGTCGGCGCTGAGGGCGGCGATAAGCAGTGCCACACCGGCACGGATATCGGGCGAAGTCATACGTACACCGCGCAACTTGTGTTCGCGGTCGAGGCCTATCACAGTGGCGCGGTGGGGGTCGCAGAGGATAATCTGGGCGCCCATGTCGATAAGTTTGTCGACGAAGAACAGTCGGCTTTCGAACATCTTCTGGTGTATCAGCACGCTGCCCTTGGCCTGGGTGGCCACCACGAGGGCGATACTGATTAGATCAGGTGTGAAACCGGGCCAGGGGGCGTCGGCCACAGTCATGATGCTGCCGTCCATGAACCGCTCTATCTCGTAGTGCTCCTGTGCCGGCACATAGAGGTCGTCTCCTTTCTGCCACACTTCGATACCCAGGCGGCGGAAGACCTGCGGGATAAGGCCCAGGTGTTGTACCTGTGCGTTCTTGATGGTCAGGTCGCCTTGGGTCATAGCAGCCATTCCGATGAAGGAACCCACCTCAATCATGTCGGGTAGCAGGCGGTGTTCGCAACCATGCAACTCCTTGACGCCACGGATGGTCAGCAGGTTACTGCCCACCCCGCTGATGCGGGCGCCCATGCTGTTGAGCATGTTGCACAGTTGGTAGACGTAAGGCTCGCAGGCGGCGTTCATGATGGTGGTGGTGCCGTGGGCAAGAACGGCGGTCATTACAATATTGGCGGTGCCGGTGACCGATGCCTCGTCAAGCAGCATGTAGCAGCCTTTGAGTTTCTTGGCTTTGACAAGATAGGCACCCCGTTTGTATTCCACCTCGGCTCCGAGGCGCTCCATGCCGATGAAGTGGGTGTCGAGACGTCGACGGCCAATCTTGTCGCCGCCGGGTTGGGGTACCACGGCGCGGCCGAAACGCGACAGCAACGGGCCTACGAGCATGATGCTGCCACGCAGGGTGCCGGCCTGTTCGCGGTATTCGGGGCTGTCCAGCACGTCGAGGTTCACCTGGTCGGCTTGGAACTCGAAGGTGCGGCCGCTTTCGGTGGTGGCGCTGACATCCTGGCGTACTCTGACACCCAGCAGCTTGAGCAGGTCGATGAGGCGGTTCACATCCCGTATGTCGGGCACGTCGCTGATGCGCACCTTCTCCGAGGTGAGCAATACGGCGCACAATACCTGCAGGGCTTCGTTTTTGGCACCCTGCGGCACTATCTCGCCTTTCAGCTTGTTGCCGCCTATGATTTCAAAACTACTCATATCTGCTGCTGTTTTTTCTTCTTTTTTTTCTTTTTCTTCTTGATTTCGCTGGCCTCTTTCTTGGCCTGTACCTGAGCCATTGCGTCAAGCAGCTCCTTCGAGTCGTGGAATTGGAAGCCCTCGGGCAGACGGAGACGGCCGTCGCTGAGTTCGAGCAGTTGCTCGGCAATGAGTTGGTCGTCTACCGTGTCACGGTTCCACTGCAGGTATTGCCGCTTCATGGTGTGGGCTATCTGGCTCGTGAGAAGAGTGCGCTCTTCGCTCTCAGGCATCTCGGCTATGGCGCGCACCATATCTTCAAGGGCACGGCCATAGTGGGGGTAGCGGATGGTCGACTTGTCGCTGTATCCAACAGGGTGGGGGTGGAAGTTTTCAGTCTCCTCACGGTTGATAGGATAGGGACAATCGACATCGAGGTCGTAGTTGGCCATCATCATCAGGTGGTCCCACAGGATATGGCGATAGTCGGTACGGTCTTTGATTTTGGGATTCAAGTGGGCCATCACGTCAAGGATGACATTGGCCATGCGGTTGCGCTCCTCCTTGGTGTCAAGCTGTTTGGCATAGTCAATCATCTTGACGACGATACGACCGTAGTCGTTGATTTTCAGTGGAGGGCGTTGGGTGTTATATTCCATAGGTGCGCAGGGTCTCTTTAAGGTCTTCTATAAGGGTTGAGTAGGGGCTGAGTAGGGGCTGAGTAAGGGTTGAGTAAGGTTTCGTTAAGGTATCCCGTAGAACCCCCAGGGGGCATCATAGAGTAGGGGCATCAGGGTACCATAGTTGTCTCGTATAATATGTAGGTGCATCTCAAGCACGCTGCCGCTGTTGAATTTATAGGCAAATCCGCCACTGAAAGCTGAAGCTTGCAGCGGCAGACATTGGTCAAGCCAGAGGGGTTGGGCGAAACCACTCAGATGTGCCACCGAAGCCCAAAGCCATAGGCGCTCGTTGGCTTGATATTCGGCTGAGGCCCAGAGGGCTCCGGCTTGGGTGCCCTCTCGGCGCGGCGCCAGGTCCTCAGGACCGTAAGCCCGTAGCCGATAGTGGGTGGACAGCAGGGTGCCCTTGTAGGCAAAACCGGCCTTTAATTTCAGCCGGTTAGTTGCTTGATAGCTAAACGAAGGAGCCACCCAGCCGAGCGACTGTGTCTGTCCGAAACCCGTCGCCACCGTGGCACCGGTGGAGACATGCAGCTGCCACCGCGACGTGTCACTCTCTTCTTGGCCCTGGGAAATGACAGAGCCAAGGAGCAGAAACAGGAGTATGGTGACGTGTGGTTTCATCGTTTAGCCTGTGAATTCTAAATTATGAGCCGGAGATGGTATAGGGGGTCAGACCCGGCATGTTGGCAAGTCCGCTGCCGGTGCTTTTACGCATCCAGCTCTTGCCGTTAGTGGGCAGCGGGGTGTGCAGGTTGTCAAACAAATTGGATATGGCATCCTCGGCATCTACACTGACATTAACAGTTTCAGGACCACCGGCTTGTGTGCCGTCGACAAGGTAGCAACGGCTGAAGTCGGTGGTGCCGTCGTTGGCTCCATAGATACGACGGGTGGTGGTAGCCAACTCGTAGGCATAGCAGTTGTTGATTACATTACCGCTGCCGATGATGTGTCCCACAAGGCCACCGAACACACCGGTGTTGTCGTTGTGGGCTATGTGGTTGATGTTGACGTAGCTGTTCTCAATCTTGCCGCCATTGAGTTCGGCAACAAGGCCGCCGGCATAGTGGGCCGAGCCGGATGCCAAGAGGGTGATGATGAAGAGCTGGTCATCGACAAAGCAGTTGACCAATCGGCCGGTGTTGGTGGAGGCGATGGCTCCTACTTTGGTGCCGCGCAATTCGCCGTGGGTCCAGCAGTAGTCGACGGTGCCGTTGTTGTTGCACACAATTCCGCCCACAATGTCGCTGTGGATGATGGCCGAGACGCTGAGGTAGCAGTGCTCGATTTTACCAGAAGAGGAATTGGTGAAGACGATGCCACCCCAGTCGGCGGCACCGGCGGTGTAGTGCACATCGTTGTAGCAGTCTTTTATTTGGCCGGCATTGTTGTAGCACACGCCGCCAACTTCCTGCGAACCGCTGATTTGCATGGGCGATGCAGCGACACAGCCGCTGATTTCAGCCAGGGCCATGTTCGTGTAGCAGATGCCGCCTACCTTGCCGTTGTTGGAGAAGAGGCCTCTGAGGGTGCAGATGGAACCAATGATTTTGGCATTTGGATGGTTGGTGTGGCAGATGCCGCCAAAGCGGATACCACGGAAGTCAAGGGTCCCGCCGCCACTGGTGGGTGTGTTGACGTTGCAGTCGCGTATGATACCGTAGTTGTCTTTGCAGAAGGGAGAATAGTCGTCGATGCCGGTGCCACTGATAGCGGCATCGCATTTGACTGCCAAGCCCTCCACAACACCGTTGGCGGAAATGGAGGCAAAGATGGGCTTCAGAGAGCGGTTGGTGATGCCGTGGCTGATGTTTGGGGCGGTGGAGTAGTAGGTCATGTGGCCGGTAAAGTTTTGAATACCGGCAGTCCAATTGTCGCTGGTCAGGACAATGTCCGAACGCATGATGCGGAAATAGGTGTCGCCGGTCACTTCCTGGCCGTTGAGGTATACTTTGCCGTCGTTACGCGGATGGGCGAAACTGTCGCGGACATACTGCAGCTCGGCAATGGAATAAATCTTGAAGGGACGGCCTTCGGTGCCGTTGCCGACAAGTCCAACCGAGGTCTGGGTGCTGGGAGTGAATTGCTCGATACCGATGGCGCGGGTGTAGGTGATACCGTTGCGGCGGGTGGGGACGGTGAGTGTCTTGGTGAAGTTGTAGTTGTTGCCGCCCTGGGTGGCGTTCACGGTGACGGAGAGGCTATAGTTCGTGGAGGCATCCATGCCCGTGAGGGCCGGTAACACCAGGTAGAAGCTGCGAAGAGCGTCGCTTTCGAATTCAAGACCTCCATCAGGCATGGTGAGGGTCAGGCTATTGCTGCCAGAATTGGCAGTCAGATGCGGGTCGAAGGTACGGTAATCAACCACGTTGAACAGACCGGACAGTTGTTTGTCGCCACTGACACCGATGGAAGTGATGGTGAAGGTCTGACCCGTGCTGTTGTAGAACTGCAGTCGCACAATGCCGGCCAGGTTGTGGAAGTCGAGGTTGGGGGCCGAGTGAGTCCAGCCGTCGCCATACCAGGCCACCATAGGCAGCACCTGTTTGGCAAAGGTGGAGTCGTTGCGGTAGGGCTGCTCGGCCGGAAGGCTGATCTGCACCGTGGAGAAAAGGTTACTACTCTCATCAGCCGAGACAATGCGGTTGTTGGTGGAGAAGGGATGCAATCCCACGAAATTCACCGAACCGTCCAGCAGGTCGTAGGAGGTGAAAACGGCATTGTAATCCTCAAAGTCTCCGACACCGTTACCCGTAAGAGCGGCCTTGGCGGCCGGTTCACCTACAGCGGTTGACATGTTGCTGCCGATGCTGATTTCATCGCCTCTCTCCCAGTAAATCCACTGTTCGTTGACAAGTTGCACTTTGCTGTCGCCGGTGGGTTGCTCCATCGTGGCGGTGAAGTCCACTTTCATGGTCTTGGGGAGCTCTTTCTCGCAAGAGACCGTCAGCAACGCCATGAGTAACGTAAGGGCTATATAGCGTGTCTTTTTCATCTTTTTTAACTGTTTTATTCCCATATACCAATAGTGTATTCACCGCTCTCGTCGGTGTACTCGGTCACTTCTTCCGAGGCTCGCAGGGTTTGTTCGTCGTTGCCCTGGATGAGCACATAGTCGCGGTGTAGGCCGACAGATACGTTATAGCCTTTCTCCGGGCTGTAGAGGTATACCTCAATGGCAGGCTTTATGTATATCCGTTTCATTTCTTGATGAGTTTTTGTATCGTTACATCGTTGCCTCTGTGGATGCGCAGGTAGTAGGCACCCGTGGCAAAGCTGCTTACATCAATGGTTATCTCGTGGGCGTTGCGGGCAGTGTAGTCCTGCAGGCGACGGCCTTCGTTGTCGAAGAGTTCCACATGGCTCAAGCCTTCGGTCTCGATGGTGACACGTGCGGTGGTGGGGTTGGGATACACCTTGATGTCCGTCGGCTCGGCGTTGACAACACCCAGGTCTTTGGTCACCGTGAGGCTGAGGTTGATAACGCTGTCGCAGCCCGTGGCTGTCGTCAGCGTGTCGCTCAGCACGATGGTGGCGCTGCCAAAGGTGTTCACACTCAGGCGCAGCAGGTCGAGCTCGGCGGCGCTCACATTGAAGCCGTAGCCCGCGTAGTCCTGTCCGAGGGTGGTGGTGTCGGCATACTGCTCGCTGACCGAGTGGTGCACCACCAAGTGCAGCGTGGAGGTACTGTCGATCATCAGCAGCGAGTCGATGACATGGCTGCTCAGCACAACGCTCTCGTTGTAGAGCAGGCCGTCCCACTCGATGCTGTCGCAACCCTCATAGGTGAACTCGTCGTGCACGGGAATCATGTCGGGCTCGCCATAGATCGGGTAGCCATAGTTCGTGTTCTCCAAGTCGCTGCGCCAGGTGCGGTAGTTGCCGCCGTGCTGGCGTACCCAGAGGTTCAGCACACGGGTCAGGTTGTTGACACCATAGGTGGCGGTGCCCAACTGTACCTGGTTGCCCTGGCCGCTGAAGTTGCTGTTGTCGTTCACAATGGCGTTGCCGCGGAGTTGGCCGACAGTCTGTCCAACGGCACTGCTCTCGTAGTAGTTGTGGTCGCTCATGCTGCCGTTGTCGAGCACAGCGCCCACACCGCCTTCGGTGGCAGTACCGTAGATGGTACCGTGGACGTAGTTGTTCTCCACGAGGCTGTTGGCGGCATAACCCACCAGACCGCCCACGCGCTGCGATTTGCCGTTGACATTCAGGTATACATAGTTGTTGGCCAATACAGCGGTGCCGTTGCTCTTGGACTGCACGGGGGCGTTACCCCGGAGGTAACCTGCCAGACCGCCGATGTAGAGGCCTTCCATACGGTTGTCGTTACGCACACCGGTGTTGGTCACAGAGGTACCGTTCTCGCTGTAGCCGAGGACACCGCCGCTGTAGACGGCATCGCCCACATACTTGGCACGGGCATGCGAGTTGGTGATGGCGTCGTTCTCCGAGCGGGCCACAAAGCCGCCGCTGGTGTGGTGGGTGGTCAGGATGGTGGTGGTGCCGTCGCCAGCGCCCTCGGTATGACCGGCCACCGAGCAGTCTTCAAAGGTAGACTGCGTACTCTGGGCGGCAAAGGCACCCACGTTCTGCATGCCGCGCACCATGGCGCTCTCCAACTTCACACGTACCACATGGGCGCTGTCGAGGAAGCCGAAGAAGCCGGCGTTGGCAAGCTCGGGCTCGTCCACGATGATGTTGCGTATCACCACGGTGTCGTCGGTGAGGGCGGTGGTGGCAGTTTCATCGGCACTCACACCGATGAAGTCGCCGCGGAAGCGGTGCTGCTGGGTGCCCACAGGCGACCACAGGTGAGCCTTCATGTCGTAGGGCGTGCTGTCGCTCTTCTTGTGCAGGAACACTCTATTAAAGTAGAACGGGCGCGCCTGCGTACCATTCAGTCCGTTCACCACGCTGATGAACCAGGCCAAGCCGTTTTCGTTGTAGATGTGCACATCGCCGTTGTAGGTGGTCACATAACCGGCATCGGTGCTGGTGGTGCCATCGATCTCGAGGGTGTAGCTGTCCACGCTGGGACGGGCGTCGTAGTAGTTGTCGTCGTCATAGACGGCACCGGCCTTGGCGGTCGTGTTGATGGTCTGATACCAATAGGAGCTCGGGCCGTAGTAGGCAATAATGTCTCTACTCTCGGCGGGCACTATATAGGTGACAGGGTTGGAGTAGTAGGGGTCGAAGTCCCACATGATGAAGTGCTGGCCGGCGATGGGGGCGGTACCCAGCTGCAGCTGGTCGCCTTCGCAGAAGTAGTAGCCCTGGAAGTCGTGATGCTCTTCACCTTCCTGCAGGAAGACATAGTCATTGTCGGCGCCAGCGACAATGGCGGTGACAATACCGGAGCTGCGGTCTGCACGCACATAGGGGGTAATCTGGATGGCCTTGAATTGGCGCGTACCTGTAGCTATCAGATTCGAGACAGTGTCGGTCCAGTTGGTGGCTGTACCGGTCACCTGCCACGGTGTGGGAGTGTCTGCCACCTTCTGCAGGGTGATTTTTGCAGTCTTCGACACTGTGCATCCTGCCAGGTCGGTGGCGCTGACGTTGTAGGTCATGAGTTTGCTGGTTTCGGTGTGCGACATACCGGCGTGCACGGTGACCAGCGTGTCGGCAATGGCGCGACGGAAGCTGGAGTCGAGGCCTTTCGCGATGTCGTCGCGCACCTGCTTGTTGTAGCGTACGGTGTTGTGCGTACGGCTCTGGTCGCCGCTCCATTCATAGAGGTAGGGGAAGAAGCCGCCCTTCACACGATAGATCAGCTGTTCGCCGCCGGTGGGGCAGGTGGCTGCTTCATTGATGACATACTCCAACGCTTTGTCGGTCACCACGTCGCCCCCAGCAGTGGTGTGCAGCAGCACGGTGGCGGGATTGGTAATCTCCTGTTGTCTGAAGGTGGCGCAACGGTGCAGGTAGATGTTGAAGGACGATACCCAGGTGTGGTAGAAGACGTTCCAATCCACATCGGATTCAAAGTTCGCGTTGGTGTAGGCCGACTGCAGATAGGTGGGGTCGCTGTAGTTGACGATGCGGATGGTGTCGCGCGTCGTCTCGCCGGGGAACCACTTGCTCACGCTGATGCGGCTGTCGGCCGTCATGGGAGCTGTCAGGTTGATGACATCGCTCTGCAGGTCGTCCATGTCAGCATCGGGGGTAACCGCCGTGCGGGTCAGGAACACGTTGGCTTTCGTCCAGCTGTTGGCAACGTCCATATCCACTTTGTAGCGCGTGGGGGAGGCGGGAGTAGCCGGATATACTGTCCACCAATTGGTGGCGGGTGACTCAGGCATCAGGTAGCTCTTGGTGAGGTCCATCTTGGTGTCTTTGTTCGAGGAGGCAATCTGCAGGATGCCACCGTCCACATAGAGTGCGCCGTTCAAGGGTTTAATCTTGCTGGCACCGGCCAGGGTGGCGGAGAAGTTCTCTGCGATAGACAGGTTGTTCCATATCTTCAGCACACCGTTTGAGGTCACATGGACGGCACCCTTCAGGGCATCGTCGGTCGTGACGTTCCAGTTGTGCATCACTGTGCTGCCGTGGCCCAGTGCCATTGTGCCCCCGTTCTTGACGGAGATGATGGGTCCGTAGACCTGGTTGGTGTCGGCATAGAAGTCATCGTAAAGTGAGGCAGTTCCTTTATCGTCGACACGTATGTATTGCGGGTCGCTGGCACTGCTGTAGTTATGAGTGGCATCGTCGTTGAAGTTGATCTTGCTGACGCAGCCACCGTCGAAAGCAATGTTACGGGCCGTGAGGATGGCGCCGGAACCGTCCACCTCGATCATGGTGCCGCGGTAGACGCCGGCTTCGCCGGGCCACAGATTATGGTGTCCGTCATAGCGTATCACGGGTATTGCAGCAAAGTCGAGACCCGAAATGGTAGTATTCTCCGAGCCGGTGATGGTCACCTTGTCGAGCACTGCAATCACGTCGCCCTCTTCATAGGTACGGGAGCTCAGTGCTTCCTGGAAGGTGCGCACATAGGCGTCGGGCGACTTACCGGGCTTGTCTCCCGATGATGCGTCGAAAGTGCTGCTCAAGTGTTGGTAGTTATGGAGAGTTCCAGTACCATTCATGCCGGGTTTGGTAAGCGTTTCTGCCGATGCGATATAGATGGTGTCGCCGTTGGCGCGGGTCTTCACATAGATGGTCAGCTCGAATTTGCCTTGCGACTGGTCGTTATACCAGCTTTCAAAGCCCAGGATGGCTTTGCCGATATAGCCTTTGCCGTTATGTTTCGCATAGACGCCGTTGCCGTTGTAGGTAAGCTCCACATTGAGGGCGGCGAGGCCGCGGCCGTCAAGCACACCCACCAGTTTGCCCCTGCCTTTGTTGATGCCTTCAACGCGCTGTGTCACCGTGTCGGCATACGGGTAATTCGGGTCGGTGCTGCTTTTGCTGATTTCATTGTAGTGGGTGGCATCGTTCTTGCGGGCCAGATCCCACACATTGATGGCTCTGCTGTCGGGAGCTATGGAGTGCCAGCCGATGGACGACGACAGTGTGGACGACACGTCGTCGGTCGGATAGACGGTCAAGCCGAAACGGGTGGGCGCCACACCAGGCGTATATTCTTCTGCCAGGACGGTTGCCTCATCCTTGGCGACATGGAAGTTCTCCACGGTTGCGGGGTCTCTGTCCTCACCGTTGTCGTTGGTGGGCAGCCATCTGACATAGGTCAGGTAGAGTTCGCGTTTCTGCATCGTGGCAGGAAGCACGGTTTTGCGGAGGAACGTGTTGGTGCGGCCTTCGTTGTTCATGGCCAGCACCTCGCAGCTGATAGGCTTGAAGTCGCGTATGACGGTGGAGACAATCACCTCCATCTCAATGTCGGAACCGATGTCCTGTCCTGTTTCGTCATATTCTTTAAGGGTGAACCTCACCGAGCCGATAAAGGTGTGGCTGAAGCTGTTCTCATAGGTCAGGAAGAGGTTGAGCTTCGGGGTCACCTGGTCGTTGCCATCCTTCACCTTAGGGGTGCAGAAGTTGTTGGTCTGGTTCACACGCGGGGTACCCGAGATGACGGTGTAAGGCACATCGGAAGTATGACCTGCAGGCATAGTGGTGCTGAAGTTGTCACCCGCAGCGACAATCAGGCCGAAGGTGTTGGCGGGGCTCTGCTTGATGTTTTTCACACCGGTGAAGCTGGCTGCGGTCTCCCAGTGGCCCATGCCTTCGTTCGATGTATTCCATTCGTAGTTGCCGGGCAGGGCGCTCCAGGCTACGTCGGGATACCAGGCCGAGTCCACCAGGTTCAGGTCCTCGTTGTCGCCCGTCAGCACAAAACTCTCGGTAGTGAGGGCATAGTAGTGTCCGGGCGAGGTCTGCGGCAGGTCGATGGTGCTCAGGGCCAGCACCATGTGGTCGGGCGTGTAGGCATCGTCCACACCGCCCTCGTTGGCGGTCACTACGAGGCCTTTGTTGACATCCGGAGTGGCGCTCGGGGTTCCGTTGGCGAGGATGACACCCTGGCGGCTGCGGATACCCTTGTTGAGCGACCACGTACGGTAGGTGGTGCCGTAGTTGGTGTAGGGATACTCCACCGTGTTCGCGTCGTCGGCCACCCACGAACCGCCACTGTATTGCTTGTTCAAATCCTCGCAGGTCGACACGAAGCCGTCGTTGTTGTCGTTGGCCGTGCCGGGAATCTTGTACTTGGCCACCACAGTGGCGTTCTTGCCCGAGGGAGCCACCAGGTAGGCAAAGCCATACACGGCGCCATACTTGGTCACTGCGGGCTCGCCCTCCTTATACATTATATTAATATTCTTACCGCTGTTGATGAGCAGAGCGGTGTGGCGTTGTTCGAGGGCCGGTGGCACCGGAGCGTCGGGGCTGATGGATTCCAGCTTTTCACAGATGGAGACAGGAGCAACACCGTCGCAGTGCGAATGGTTGGCCACCACATCGTTCATGGCCTGCTTCGTCACCTTCACCAGGTTGCCGCTGCCGTCCAGCTCCTGTTCCCAGAAGGTGATGGACTTGATGTTGTCCATCGGCGAGTCGAGCTCTATCAGGTTGAAGCCGCGGGCGTTGACCGAGTCAATGTGGTTGATGGAGTAGTTCACCGAAGTGTAGGCCGATTGGGCATCGGTGGCACCGATGTATTCGATGGCCGTATTGTTGAGCCACAGCTGGTGGGCGCGCTGCACCGACATCAGCTGGCGCGTGGCGTCGCAGAATTCGCTCTTGTGGCCGTAGTTCAATATGTCGATACGGCTCAGCACATCACCGCCCTTGGCCGAGGTGCCGCTGCCGATGACGCTGTTGGCGATGCTGAACACCGGCAGCACGCTCTCGGTCTGCGAGGTGTTGTAGCCCAGGCCGTCGATGCGGATGCGGTTCTCGCCGCCGGCGAAGCCTTCCACCGTGAAGTCTTCCGAGCCGACATTGGTACCCCAGTTGGCGCCGCCGTAGACCGAAGCCACAAGCACCAGCTGGTGGGCCGTCAGGGTCGGTTTCAGACCCGCATAGGCGCTGTCGGTGCCGCGAACGGTAGAGGCCCACACGGTGCTGTTCTCCACGGCCTCGACACCCAGGTTCACATAGGTCGAGCCGTAGACCTTACCGCGGTAGCCGCCGCCGAAGACATGGCTCGTGATGTGGCCGCCCGTGACGTTCACTATCGACGAGGGACGCAGGGTGGTGGTGTTGGCATCCACGCACTCTTTGCGGTAGCCGTCGTCCACGTTCTCCGAGCCGCCATAGACCGACTCGTCCACGATGCCGTCTTCCATGTTCAGCACCTTCACGCCGTAGACCAGCTGCTTGTCGTCACCGGCACCGCCGGCATACACGTTGCCGCTGATGTGGCCGCCGTGCACGTTCACCTCCACAATCGAGTAGTTGTTGATGTCGGCATAGCCCGTCGTGCTGCTGGTATCGGCCTGCTTGCGGCCGTTGCCGTCGAGGGCATAGTCGCCGTTGCCGCCACGCAGGTAGCGGAAGGTGGTGCCCATCTTGCCGCCGCCGTAGATGTTGTTCTCCACATGGCCGTCGATGAAGTTCACCTCGGCAAACTCGTTGTTCGGCACATAGAGCTGGTTGGCAGGGGTGCTGTAATCGTGGTTTGCATTGTTCTCTACGTAGAGGTCGCCGTCATAGTAGCCGTTGCCGCCGCCGTAGACGTTGGTGTAGCGACCCGAGTTGATGGTGACGATGCTCTTGTAGACGCTGCCCGTGAAGTCGTTGCCGCCGTAGACGTCGGTGGCGTTGCGGGCGCCTTCCTTCAGCTGGCCGTCCATGGTGACGTGCGTGGTGCCCGCCACATCGGAACCCCAGCAGCCACCGTAGATGGCGTCGAAGGGCTGCTCCCAGTAAGGATAGACATTGATATAGGTGTTCCACACGTCGCCGCCGCGGCCGCCGCCATAGGCTTTCACTTCGCCCAGGCCCGAGCCGACCGACGTGGCGTGGTAGAGGTGCACATAGCACACCGTGTCCACATTGCCGCGGCGCGGCAGGCTGAGGTTGTTCCACAAGCCCTCGCCGCCGCCGTAGATGGTGCCGTTGATGGTGGCGCCGCCCCAGCCGCCGCAGACGGTGTCGTTCACCACCACCTCGGTCGTGTCGCAGTCGCCAAGACGGCCGCCGCCATAGACGTTCTCTGTGATGGTGCCGCCGAAGACGTTCACCAGCGTGCGGCTCACCTTGGGCGAGCCCGAAGCACCGGTGGCCACCAGGTGGGCGGGGATGTTGGAATAGCCTAAATCATATACATTATAATTATTGGCTGCAATCTCGACATAGTCGTAGTAGCCATTGCTGCCGCCGTAGATGGTGCCCACCTTGCCGCCGCTGATGTCCACTCGCGTGTTGCCGTTGATCCTGCCGCTCACGTTGTTGCCGCCATAGATGGTGTTGATGCCGCCGTCGTGGGTGTTGTACACTTCGACGTAGGCCATACCCTTCACGTCGGCCATGCGGCAGCCGCCATAGAGGTCGCCCTCCACGATGGCATCCGAGCTCTCCACCTTCACGTGGGTCGACACACCGAAGACATCGTTGCCGCAGCGGTCGGTCAGGTTGATGGTGTTCTGCATGGCACCGGCGTTGCCACCGCCATAGACGTCGCCCACCTTGCCTTTCAGCAGGCGCACTTCGGGCACGTTGTTCGCCATGGCCATCACGTCGCGGTTGTTGCCGCCGAAGATGGTACCCACATAGCGGCCTGTGGTGTTCTCTGCATTGAGCAGCACCACCACCTCGTCGCGCACGCTCACGCCGTTGCCGCCGCCGAAGACGGTGTCGATGATGCCGCTGGCGTTGGTGTTCGAGGGGTGCAGGTCGATGAAGCTCGACGACTGGATCGGGCGGTTGTTGCCGCCACCCAGGTCGCAGTAGACCAGCGGCTCGCCGTATTGCGGATAGTCGCCGTCATAGTTGTAGGCTCCGTTGCCGCTGCCGTAGACGTGGTGGATGTGGGGGCTGCCCTCGATGCGCACATACGACGAGTAGGCCGCCTGCCATTTGCCGTCTACATATTCATTGAGCTGGGTGGTGTTGTCGGTGGCCGTGAAGGCGCCGTCGGTCACCCAGGCCCCGGCATTCTTCATTTTATATTTGGCGCTGAAGGTCTCGATTCTACCCACACGGTCGTTGCCGGCGTAGAGGCCGCCGTCGATGACGCTGTTGCCCGTGACAAAGAGGTAGGAGAGGCCGTAGATGGAGGCCATGTTGCCGCCGCCGAAGACGTTGCCGTTCACCGTGCCGCCCTCCATCGTCAGGTGCACCGTGCCGTTACGGGTGCTGCTGTAGCCCACGTTGGTCAGGTTGGCGCCACCGTAGGCGTTGCCGTTCACCGTGCCGCCAAGAATCAGCAGGTTGGTGTTCTGGTGGGTCGGTATGTCGAGGCCTGCATAGTCGTCATAGTAGTCAAACAGCTCGCCGTCGGCGTCGCTGAAGCTGGTCGCCAAGGTATACTTGCCGTTCACGTTGCAGTGGTAGTAACCGTTGCTGCCGGCAAAGACATTGGTCTTCACCGTGCCACCGGCCATCACCACGAAGGTGCCTTCGGTCTCGTCGTCCTCGGCGCCGATGCGGCCGCCGATGTTGCTGCCGCCGAAGAGGGTACCGATGGTGCCGTCGGTCACCTTGACATAGGTCGAGTTGGTGACATTGGCCAGACGGCAGCCACCGTAGAGGTAGTCAATCTCCATGTCGTCACTGTTCACCAGCACGGTGGTGCTGAGCTTGGTGGGGGGATTGATGATGCGGGCCTCGGTGAAGTCGGTCGTCACGGCGCTGGCGGGGGTCACCGCTGCCGTCATGGCGCCCTGGTTGCCGCCGCCATAGACGGTGCCGATGCCGCCGCTGGTAAGGGTCAGCGTGGGCATCACGGCCATAGTGGCCAGGTTGTTGCCGCCGAAGAGGCAGCGCACGTTGTAGCGGTGCTTGCCGCCCACCCAGCTGCTGCCGCTGGTGGTGTTGGTGAATTTCTTGGTAGTGGCGCTCGGGCAGTTGACCTCCACCGTGGTGCCCTCCACCGTGGCGCTGTTGCCACCGGCGAAGCAGGTGTCGATGCGGCCGCCCACGATGGACATGTCCACCAGCGGCACATTCACCATGTTGCCGCCACCGAAGAGGTAGCGGATGCCGAAGTGACGGCCGAAGCCGGCGAAGTAGGTGTTCACGCTCTCGTCGCGCTCCGTAGCCTCGCTGGTGGGAAGCTTGGTGTTGTTGATGGTGATGGCCACCTTCTTGCCCGAGGTGAGCGAGCCGCCCACGTTGTTGCCGCCGAAGACGGCATAGGCCACGCCGTGGTTGTATTCGATGGCCGCCACATTGTCGCTGGCATCATAGCCGGTGAGGAAGGCGTTGCGGGCACCGCCGAAGAGGGTGTCCACCTTCACCAGGTCGCTGTTCATCACCACCTTGGTGTGGGTGATGCCGGGGATGTAGCTGCCGTCGGCCATATTCTCCATAACGAGTTCCGAGGTGCCGCCCCATTGCCACACGTTGCCTTTGAACCGTGTGCCCTGGCTGGCTCCTTCCTCGAATTCGGTAGTGGTGCCTTGCTGGTATTGGTAGTTGTAGTAGCCGTTGCCGCCGCCGTAGACCGAGCCGATGAACACGCCCGTCGTGGAGGAGGCGCTGCCCAGGGTCACCAGGGAGCCGTTGCTGCCCTGCACGCGGCCGCTGATGTCGTTGCCGCCGTAGACGTAGGCGATGGTGTCGCAGTTGTGCACCGTCACAGCGGTGTTGCCCGTCACATCGGCCATACGGCCGCCGCCGAACACGCCGCCGCGCACCACAGGTGCATTGACGGGATTGTTCACCACCGGCGGCACCTCGGGGCTCACCGTGATGTTCACAGTCATCTGCTCGGAGGTACCGTTGGTGAATTTCACGGTCACCGTCAGGGTGGCGATGAGGGTGGTCGCCGGCATCGAGATGCAGCTCACCGTGGCGAAGGCGTTGGCGTCTTCCTTGCTGATGCTCAGGTAACGGCGCGAGCGGTTGTCGAGGCTGTAGGTGATACGGCTGTTGTCGCCGTTGATGGTCAGCGCCTCTTCGGCGGCTGCGGGCAGGTTCTCGCCCTGGTCCACCGTGGGGTCGGCGCCGTCATAGGTCCAATAGATGTGCTTTTCGATGGTCGGCACACCGGCATAGCCGAGGCCGGGGGTATTGCGATGCTTGTAGGAGAGGTTGAAGCCGCGGCGGCTCACCTCCTCGAAGTATTCGTCGTAGGAGGGGATGACCGGCACGTTGACCGAGGCGGCGATGGTGGGCGTGGCCTTCAGGCTCTCGCCGTATTTGAGGGTCGTC
>JAEEGL015963122.1_pt1 | contig 22576 bp, 21 predicted proteins | sample 9134231 | NCBI WGS metagenome assembly JAEEGL01 (sample SAMN16246548, study PRJNA631951) | gut metagenome | biome: gut microbiome; feature: rumen; material: fiber-attached | host: Bos | place: Iran: Karaj | collected 2018-10
AATTTCTTAAAACCAGGTTTAGAAGATCTATGTGTAAGTAGAACTTCATTTACTTGGGGTATTAAAGTTCCATCAAATCCAAAACATGTTGTTTATGTTTGGTTAGATGCTCTAACAAACTATATAACTGGTTTAGGATACGGACAAGAAAATACTGAATTATTTGATAGATATTGGCCATGTGATATGCATGTTATTGGTAAAGATATAGCAAGATTCCATTTAATATATTGGCCTATATTCTTAATGGCATTAGATTTACCACTTCCAAAACAAATCTTAGTTCATAACTGGATTAACATGAAAGATGGTAAGATGAGTAAATCTAAAGGTAATGTTATTTATCCAGAAGATTTAATTAGTAGATATGGATTAGATGCATTAAAATTCTATTTACTTGTAAGTATGCCTTCTTCAACTGATGGTATATTTACTCCAGAAGACTTTGTTGAAAGATATAATTCTCATTTATGTAATGATCTAGGCAACTTAGTTAATAGAACTATTTCAATGATTAATAAATATTTTGAAGGTAATATTCCTGATTATAAAGGACATATTAATGAAGTAGATGAAGTGTTTGAAATAGATGTAGAAAATAAAATTAAAGAAGCAAAGAGATATCTAGATGAATGTGAATTCTCACAATGTGTATCATCTATATTTAGTATAGTATCTAGAACTAATAAATATATTGATGAAACTGCTCCATGGGCATTATTTAAAGAAGGTAAAACTGAAGAACTTGCTTCTTGTATGAACCATTTAGCTTATGGAATTAAAACTATAGCTATATTAATTAGACCATTTATGGAAGAAACATCTGATAATATCTTAAGACAAATGGGACTTGATAATAATGTAACTATAGAAGATCTAAAGAATTGCAAGAACTTTGATAATGTTAAAGTTATTGAAAAAGGTGAACCAATCTTCGTTAGATTAGATGATCAAGTAGAAATAGATTATATAAAGGGATTAATGAGTTAATCTCTTTTTTATGTTATAATTTATTTAGGTGATTAGTATGAAAATAATTGATACACATTCACATATTTATCCTAGTGAAGTAAAAAATGCAGAGGATATTATTAATGAATGTAAGAAAAATAATGTATTTTTAATATTAAATGGTGTAGATATAGATAGTAATAATGAAATAATTAAATTATCCAAGAAATATGATAATGTATATGCTGCTATTGGGTTAAATTATGATCAAATAGATAAATTTACTGATAGTGATTTAGTATTATTAGAAGAACAAATTAAGAATAATAAAATAGTAGCTATAGGAGAAATTGGTATAGATTATCATTGGACTAAAGAGAATAGTGAAAAGCAAATATATTTTTTTAAAAAGCAGTTAGAACTGGCTAAAAAATATGATCTACCAGTAATTGTGCACTCTAGGGAGGCTTCTCAGGAAGTCTTTGATATAATTAAAGATTCAGGAGTTAGAAAAGGTTCTATGCACTGTTTTTCTGGATCATTAGAACTAGCTAAAGAATATATAAAACTAGGCTTTTATATAGGTATAGATGGACCTATTACTTATCCTAATAATAGAAAAGGAGTAGATATAATTACTAATATTCCTGTGGATAATCTATTACTTGAAACAGATAGTCCTTATTTACCTCCTGAATCTAAAAGAGGAGAAACAAATACTCCATTAAACTTAGAGGAAATAGCATCTAAAGTATCAGAAGTAAAGAATATTTCTATTGAAGAAATCTATAATATAACTTATAATAACGCTAAAAAGTTATTTAACTTGGAGGATTAATATGTCTGATATATCTAATTTTGAGTTTAAGAAAAAATTTGGTCAAAACTTTTTAAAAGATAATAATGTTTTGAATAATATTGTGGAAAAATCAGAAATAGAAGATGATACATTAGTAATAGAAATAGGTGTAGGTGCTGGTTATCTTACTAAATATATAGCTAAAAAAGCTAAATATGTTGTTGGTTTTGAAATAGACGATAGTTTAAAAGCAATTATTTATAATAATTTAAATGAATATGATAATGTAGAAATAGTTTTTGAAGACTTTTTAAAAGCTAATGTAACAGAAATACTTAGGAAATATGATTATAAACATGTATATGTAGTAGCTAATCTTCCATATTATATAACTACTCCTATTATAGAAAAGATAATTGATCTTAATATTGCAGAAAGACTTGTAGTTATGGTTCAAAAAGAAGTTGGAGATAGATTTAATGCTAAAATGGGGACAAAAGAATATAACTCATTAACGTTATATTTAAATTATTACTTTAAAATATCTAAGGTAATGGATGTATCTAGAAATTCATTTATACCTAAACCTAATGTAGATTCTGCTGTTATTAGATTTGATAGATATTATAGAGATGATTGTAAAAGCGAGAATAGATTATTCAATTTAATAAGAGATTCTTTCCAATTTAAAAGAAAGAATTTAAGAAATAACTTAAAGAATTATAATCTAGAAATAATAGAAAAAGTACTTAATAAATATGGTAAGGATTTAACTGTTAGAGCAGAGAATATCTCTCTAGAAGAATTCATAGATATTTGCAATAATTTAGAAGGTTAAAAACCTTCTTTTTTGTTTCCTTAGAAACCATTAAAATATTTGACATATAAGCACTCTTGTGGTATTATAAAGCACGTTTATTTCAAAGGGGGAATAACAGAATGGAAAAGAAAGATAAGGTTTATTTTGAAAATAAGTATATATCTATTCTAGAAAGATTAAAAGCTGCTAATAGTCAAGAAGAACATAAAGCTATTATAGAAGAAGCAATTGATTTCTTCCGTGGAGCTGAATTTAATAATAACAATAATAATCAATCAGGTCCAACTACTCCAGCTACTTCTGATTATTATAATAAGAAGAACCAAGAAAACTTTAAGAAGTTTAGTAAAGAAAATGAAAAATATTTTGAAAAACTTCTTAGAAACGATACAACTCCTAATAAGGAAATTAAAAGGGTTGAAAGAAAGAAAAAATATAGAGTATTTAAAAAGGTTGTTGTCGTTGGTCTAGTAGCAGGTGCTATAGCTCTTGGTGTTCATTCATGCAATAAGAACAAAGATAAGAATGAAAACAAAGCTGTTAGTACAACTACTTCACAAACTACTACTGAATTTGATACTACAACATCAAATCAAATATCTACAGTAACTGAAACTGCTTCAGTTACATCTGATACTATAGTTTCTGAAGAACCAACTACTACAGAATATAATGAAGATGGTGCTATTTCTTCAATGTCTGATAATATGACAGGTATAAGTATTGGTACAAGTAAAACTCCAACAACTACAACAAGAAAACCAACAGAAAAGGGAACTGAACCAACTTATACTGAAAGTGAACCTACAACAAAGAGAACAACTGAATCTACTACTAGAGAAACAGTTGAACCAACTACTAGAGAAACAACTGCTAAACCAACAACAGAACCAACAACTACAACAACAGAACCAACAACAAGATCAACAACAAAACCATCTGAATCAGAAACAGGTCCAAGTGGTTTACCAATAGATCCAATTGGTCCAACAGATACTACTACAACATACTTTACATGGCCAACTGATGAACCTGTAGAACCTTCTGAACCATCTGAATCAGCTAAAAAACCAACTCCAAAACCTTCTGAAACAGAATCAGGTCCAAGTGGTTTACCAATTGACACAGGTGGCCCAACAGAAACAACTGAAACATATTTTACAATACCAAATAGTGATAACCTATCAGGTTATTCAATGAATAGTAGAATTACTCAAACAAATTTAGTTAATAGATTAACTGAAAAACGTTTAGTATTAATTAGAAAGTAAGGTGTATAAAATGGAAAAATTAAGATTAAGTAAAAAACAATTAGCAGCTTTAGCTACTGCATTTACTATTGCTGGATCTACAGTTGCTTGTAAAAGTAATAAAACTGAATTAAGTAATAGTTCTACAACTACTAAAGTAACTTCTGTAGAAACTACTAGAGAACCAACTACTGTAGCTACTACAGTAGAAACAACTAAAGTAGAAGAACAAGGTTTAAAATATGCTGACGAAGCAGAAAGCTTCTATAATGCTAATAAAGATTTCTTTGTTAACGAATATGGTAATGACAAAGAATATGCTATTAAAGAAATAAATGATGTAATATTAGTTATTACTAACGATAGTGAAACTATTACAAATGAAGATTTAAGAAATGCTTTAAATGCTATGGATAATATGTTTATGCCAACTAATGTTATCCAAGCAGCAGGTAACTATGTTACTGATGAACCAGTAGAACATTTTGAATCAGTTCCAAATTTAGGAAGATATATTCAAGATGATCAAGCTAAACAAGTAATTAATGATAATACTGCTATTTTAAATAACTTCATCAAAGCTTTAAATGGTAAAGATGAAAAAGAAATAGAAAAAGCTAAAAACTTATTATTACAAAGAGTTATAACTGTAGAAAATGACCTAGATGAATATTATTATTTAGGTGAATTATCTAATGGTGATGAGCTTGCATTAAACATGAGTATGAAGGGGTTAGTAAACTTAGCAGGTTCTATAGTAGAAAATGGTGTATTAGATTATACTGATGCTAACAAAGTTGCTCAAAGTATATATTTAATTCCAAATGCACGTGATGCTGCTATTATAAATACATTTAAAGATGCTGCTAACAATAACATTGAATTTGAAACTCAAAAAATAGTTAAAGACGGTGTTGAAACTACTGTTATTGGTAGAAACGTTGAAATGTTAAGTCCAGAAGGATTTAAAATGGTATTCGTATCATTAGCAGAGAATAATAGAATTTTAGATACATTAGCAATTACTAAATATGTTGATTCAGTAGAATTCTTAGAAAATGATTTCTCTAGAATCTCAGCTGAATATCATTCATTAAATGGAGATTGTGACTATACACTTACAAAATAAAAGGTAATTTAATTACCTTTTTTTTATTACTTTAATATGGTAGAATGAAAATAGGTGATGATATGCATATTATTAAAATAAATGGTGGTAACATTCTTAATGGAGAAATCACTGTAAGTGGTGCTAAAAATAGTGTTGTTGGTTTAATACCAGCGGCAGTTCTATGTGATGAAGATGTAAATATATATAATGTTCCTGATCTATCTGATGTAGAAAATCTAAAACTAATATTAGATTATTTAAATATTCAAGTAGAATCTAAAGAAGATTATATGAGGATAATACCTACTAATATGGTAAATAAACCAATAGATAGTGAATTTAGTAAAAAATTAAGAGCATCTTATTATTTTATGGGAGCTTTACTAGGAAGATATGGACATGTAGAAATATCATTTCCAGGAGGATGTGTTATTGGTGCAAGACCAATAGATCTTCATTTAAAGGGATTTAAAGCTCTTGGAGCTACTATTGTTGAAGATGGAGATAAGATGATTATTGATGCCGATGAATTAATTGGTACTAATATATATTTGGATTTTTCTTCAGTAGGAGCAACTATTAATTTAATGTTAGCAGCCGTTAAAGCAAAAGGTAAAACTGTAATAGAAAATGCTGCTAAAGAACCAGAAATAGTTAATATTGCTACATTCTTAAATAACATGGGTGCAAGAATATCTGGTGCAGGAACTAATAGGATAAAAATAGAGGGTGTAGAATACCTTCATTCATGTTTTCATGAAGTAATACCAGATAGAATAGAAGCAGGTACATTTGTAATACTTGGAGCTGCTATGTCAGATGGATTAAAAGTATGTAATTTAATACCAGAACATATTTATTCTCTAACAGAAAAACTTAGAGAAATGGGAGTACCTATGGAAATAGGACCTGATTATGTATATGTTCGTAGACCTGAAAAGTATAATCCTGTAGATATTCAAACACTGATATATCCGGGCTTTCCAACAGATTTGCAACAAGTATTAGCATCTTTAATGACTAAAGCAAGTGGTATATCTTCAATTGATGAAACTATATGGGAAAATAGATTCCAAAACTTGTATGAACTATCTAAGATGGGAGCAAGAATAAAAATAGAAGGGAAGAAAGCATATATATATGGACCTACTAATCTAAGTGGTACTACTGTTATGGCTACAGATCTAAGAGCAGGAGCTGGTTTAGTAGTAGCAGGCTTAATGGCATCAGGTTCTACTGAAATACAAAATGCGGATTATATTCTTAGAGGTTATGAAAATATTGTAGAAAAACTGTCAAATATAGGGGCAACCATAGAACTTATATAAAAATATGTTGCATATTTATAATATTTTTGTTAAAATATAATAGATTTTTAGAAATTCTATAACTAATTTAGTTATGGCGAAAGGAGAACATATTAATATGGCAAAAGAAAAGAAAGAAATCTATAAAGATTGTAAAGTTATTTGTGCATGTGGTGCTACATTTGATACTAAATCAACTAAAGATGAAATCCACGTTGAAGTTTGTTCAGAATGTCATCCATTCTATACAGGAGCACAAGTTAGAACTAGTAAATCTAGTAATGTAGATAAATTTAATAGAAGAGCTGCTCAAGCTAAAAAGTAAAATAGAAGACAAATAATTAGACTTAGGTCTAATTTTTTTGTTATAATGAAGATGGTGATATAAAATGAAAATAGCAATTGCCTCAGATCATAATGGTTTTAATCTAAAAAAATACATTGTCAAACATATGAAAGATATAGAATTTATAGATTTTGGACCTTCTAGTAAAGATTCTACTGATGATTATGTTGATTATGCTTTTAAATTAGGAGAATACTGCGTTAAGAATAATGTTAAAGGTATTTTAATATGTGGTTCTGGCATAGGTATGTCTATAGCAGCTAATAAAGTTAAGGGTGTTAGATGTGGTAGAGTGACTAGTATTAAAGACGTAGTAGCAACTAGAAATGATAATGATGCAAATATAATATCATTTGCTGGTTATCTTAATGAAGATAGAGTTATTCGTATTATTGAATCATTTATAGAGACTCCTGCTGGTAATGATGAAAGACACTTAAGAAGGATAAATAAGATTTCAAAGTACGAAAATCAATAATTATTTGTAAAATAAATGTAAAATATTTGTTAAACTTGACAAATATTTTTATTTTGATGTTATAATTATATTGAGGAGATGGTATGATGAAATATTTGATTCGTGGAGACAAATATGAAAACACAGAAGCTATTAAGGAGTATATCGAAGCTAAATTATCTAGATTAGATAAATATATTAAAGACTCTGAAAATATAGAAGCTGTTGTTTTAACAAAAAAAGAAGGAAGAAGATATAAAATAGAGGTTACTATCCCAACAAAAGATTTTACATTAAGAAATGAAGTTACAGATGATGATTTATATGCAGCTATTGATCTAGTTATTGATAAACTAGAAAGACAAGTTAGAAAAAATAAAGAGAAATTAAATAAGAAAAAGAAAGTCATCGAAGACTTTGAAATAGATATAGAAGACAATTTTATTGAAGAAGAAGTTATAGTTAAAAGAAAATCTATTGAGTTAAAACCAATAGATGAAGAAGAAGCTATTCTTCAAATGGAATTACTTGGTCATAATTTCTTTGTATATAAAGATGCAGATACTGATAAGATTTGTGTTTTATATAAAAGAAAGAATGGTAACTATGGAATAATTGAAACAAAATAAAGTCCTTTTGGACTTTATTTTTTTTGTTAATTTTAGTATAATTTTATCGTAGAGGTTACTATGAAAAAAAGAATATTAAGCATTACAATTTTTATTTTTTTAATGTTAGTTTCTTTTAATGTTAAAGCAGCATCAAGATTTAATTCTGAAACTGTAAGAATTAACTATGATATATATACTAATGCTAAGGCAGAAATGGAAAGATTAAAGTGTAATAGTAGTTTACATTCTCAATATATGGTAGATAAATGTAATACACTAGAATTACAGAAATCTACTGCTCTTTCTTATATGTATAATGCTAGAGAAAAAGATAAATCTTTAGTAGATGATAATGTTGAAAGAGCATTGGAAGAAAATGGTCAAGAATGTAGTACAGTTTTTTCTGATAAAATGCAAGATATATTAAAAAAGGCTTTCTTAGCATTCTATGTGGCTGGACCAATACTATTAATATTATTTGGCTCTTTAGATATGATTAGTGCTGTAATAGCAGGAGACGAAAAGAAAAGAAAAGCTTTATATATTAAGTTTATAAAAAGATCTGTAGCTTTAGTATTACTATTTGTTTCTCCAGTACTTGTAAATGTGATTGTTAGTTTATTTGGAGCAGATAGATATAGTGCTAATATTTATACCTGCGTATATGAAGAGAGAAAAGTAACTTTATCTTATACAAAAGTAATATCTAAAGGTAATTATGAAAATGGTGAAGATAGTACTGAACTTGCTAAAAAGATAGTAGAAGGAGCTGCCGAAATAAATAAAGTAGGGGCAGAACAAGGATGGACTTATAGATGTGCTGGAGCAGTTAATGTACTTGCTAACTATAGAAAAAAGAATAAAGCTACTGTATGCTGTGCAGATGGAGCTAGTGCTGCTTTAGTATTAGCAGGTATTTATGATGAATCAGATATAGCAAATACTAGAGCTCTTACAAAAGATTTATGTGGTGGCTATGGTGGTAATAATGAATCTGCTACTGGTCTTCAAGCATTTTTAATTACACAAGGATGGATTAAAATATCTAAAATAGAAGACTTGCAACCTGGAGACATAGTATTTGTAAAACCAATGAGTGATGTTAACTTTGCTTGTATTAAAGGACAAGGTACATCTAGAGCAGGACACGTTGAAGTATATGCTGGAGACGGCAAAGTATATAACTTTGGTAATACAAAAGATATAAGTACTATGGGACCTCATAAAAGAACTTATTCTTATACAGGTGCTAGTGCTTTTATAGCAGCTTATAGAGTTCCTGCTGTGAAATAGGAGTATATTATGAAAAAAAGAATAATAACATTACTAATTATATGCTTAATTATTATTACTTTAAGTTTTATTATTAATGGGAGAACTATATATTTAGGTAGTTATACTAAGGTATTTACTATAGGTTCTAAAGTATTTAAATTTAGTAATAATAAAAAGGTTGTATTAAGACCTGTATATGCATATAAAAAAGGTAATAAAGTAAAGGGTTATTTAAAATCTACACCATCAAATGATGGTAATGAATACTATGTAGTATCTAAAAATAATAATAAAATAGATCAATCATTTTTAATAGCTTCTGGTAGATTATCTAATATTAAAGTTATTCTAAATGATAATAATGTTGATATAGATATATCTGTTTTATCAGAAATAAATGCTCTTTTAGACAAGAATCTAAGTATAGATAATATATATAGTTATAGTAAGATTAATCAAGATATTAATAATGATTTTATAAATGAAGATATTATATATGTTGTATATATGGAAAATGATCAATTTGTAACTAGAATATTTATAAATAGTAATGATAATATAACTGATATTATTAATTATGAATATGATATAGATCAAGATAGTAGTATTTCATATGGATTAGCGGGTCTAATAGACTTTAATAAAGATGATAACTATGAAATAATAGTATCTAAAGTAGATGGTGATTCAAAACCTGCATATTATAGTATATATAGATATGAAAATGGGATTATAAAAGAACTAAAATAGGGAGGAATAATAATGGATAAATTTTTATTAATATTATTTTTTATAATTAAAATTTTAATTATTGTTATTTTTCCTATTCTTTTATATATATATAAGAATAAATTATCAAAGAAATATTATTATATAGAATTAGTATTAATAATATGTTTATTAGTCTTATATTTATTTAATTTTACTTATATAGTAGATTCTAATATATCTAGTTTATTTAAATTTAAATTATTATCAGAATCTAAAGAAAGTAATATATCTAAGTTTAAAGATGATTTAGAAAAATCAAATATAGTAAGTAGTATAGAATCTATAGATAAATATAAAACACATAGAAATGATAGTGTTTATTATTTTAATGGATTTGAAAAACCATTAGCTACTAGAAAAATAATGTGTGAAGAAGGCTATGATTATTTTAAATACTATTCTGATTTAATAACATCTACATCTACTTTATTATCTAGTTATTTTAATAAAACTATAGATCCAATAGAAGTATTAGAAAAAGCAAATAAATATAACTTAATTAAATGTAATGAAAGAATTAATAAAGATTCATTCTTTTATATAATTCAAGAAGAATATGGTATTTATTTTAATGTAATTAAACCAGAAGAATTAGAAAATTATATATTAAATGGAAAAATAGTATTACTTGAAACTAGAGGGATTGGTACTTTATCATGTAATGAAAGTTATTTCATTATATATAATATTGATAATGATGCTAATTATTTATTGTTAGATCCTAATAATAAATCATATGATTATATATGTCCTGACGGAACAAAAGGATTTGGTAATGTAATAAAGGCTAATATAAATGAAAATACATTTAGTTATTCAAGTATATTAACTGATGCTAATAGATTTATTGTAATAGGAGGAACTAAATAATGAAAAAAATAAAAATGTTTCTTTTATTAATAATAGTATTCTTAGTATGTGGTTGTTCTGGTACATATAATCTAAAAATAAATAATGACTTATCAGTAAGTGAAGAATTAAATGTTACTTTGGAAGATGAATCTTCTAATTATGATTCTATTAATGACTTGTTTATAAATAATAATATAGATGAAAAAGACTATAGAATAGTAATAGAAAATAGTGATTTAAATGTAACATATAATAATAAATATGATAGTATTGAAGACTATTTATTAAATAGTTTCTTATATAAACAACTATTTGATAACATTTCATATAATACTGATAGAAAAGAATTCTCTTTAGAGGCTTCTAATATATTTAATAATAACAATCCTACTTTAAATTTCTCTAATAGAATTAAATCACTTCAAATAAAAGTAGATACTCCATTAAATGTAGTAGAAGAAAACTCTGATTCTTCAACTGATAATTCATATATATGGAATATTGATAACAAAACTAAAGAAAAAGATTTATATTTGATATTCTCTGTTAACAATAATATATTTACAACAGGAAATATATTAGTTTTTGGAGCAATTATAATAGTATTAATAATATTAGTATATTCACTAATAAAAAGACTACTAAGTTCAAGGAAAATATAAGACTTAATAGTCTTTTTTTTTATGTTATAAAATGGTATAATGATATAAAGGTGGAAAAAAGATGAGTATATTTAAGAAGTTGTTAGACACAGAATATAAAGAATTAAAAAGGTTTATGAAAATTGCTGATCAAATTGAATCTAAAAGTGAAGAATATAGTAATTTAACTGATAAGCAATTACAAAATAAAACAAAAGAATTTAAAGAATTATTAGAAGAAGGTAAAACTCTAGAAGATATCTTAGTAGATGCTTTTGCAACAGCAAGAGAGGCATCAAAAAGAGTAATTGGAGAATATCCATACTATGTACAAATACTAGGTGCCTTAGCTATTCATTATGGTAATATAGCTGAAATGAAAACTGGTGAAGGTAAAACATTAACATCAGTTATGCCTGCATATTTAAATGCATTAGAGGGCAAAGGTGTACATATTGTAACTGTTAACGAATACCTAGCAGATCGTGATGCTCACTGGATGGGTAAGATATATGAATTTTTAGGTTTAACAGTAGGTATTAATGCTAGAGAATTATCTAATGAAGAAAAACAAGCAGCATATAATGCTGATATTACTTATTCTACTAATAATGAAATAGGTTTTGACTATCTAAGAGATAACATGGTTGTTAGAAAAGAAGATAGAGTTCAAAGACCACTTAACTTTGCAATAGTAGACGAAGTAGATTCTGTACTTATTGATGAAGCTAGAACTCCATTAATTATATCTGGTGGATCTATGCATACATCTAATCAATATATGGATGCTCAAAGATTTGTACAAAACTTAAAAGAAAATGAAGACTTTAACATAGATGAAAAAACTAAGAGTATTAGTTTAACTGATGTAGGTAGTAGAAAATGTGAACAATTTTATAAAATAGATAACATGTATGATGTTAACTATTCTGCATTAGTTCACCATGTTAATAATGCTTTAAGAGCTAACTTTATTATGCATAATGAAGTAGATTATATCGTTCAAGATGGAGAAGTAATAATAGTTGATCCATTTACTGGCCGTTTAATGCATGGTAGACAATTCTCAGAAGGATTACATCAAGCATTAGAAGCTAAAGAAGGAGTTAAAATCAATGAAGAAACTAAGACTTTAGCTACTATTACATTCCAAAACTTATTTAGAATGTATAATAAACTTGCTGGTATGACAGGAACTGCTAAAACTGAAGAAGAAGAATTTAGAGAAATCTATAACATGTATGTTATTGAAATACCAACTAATAAACCTGTTATAAGAAAAGATATGGCAGATCTTATATTTGCTGCTAAAGCAGATAAATATAGAGCAATAATAGAAGAAGTAAAAGAAAGACATAAAACTGGTCAACCAGTATTAGTAGGTACTATAGCAGTAGAAACTTCTGAATTAATTAGTAATATGCTTACTAAAGAACATATTAAACATGAAGTATTAAATGCTAAGAACCATGCAAGAGAAGCTGAAATAATTGCTAAAGCTGGTGAAAAAGGTTCTGTTACTATAGCTACTAACATGGCTGGTCGTGGTACCGACATTAAGTTAGGTGAAGGTGTTAAAGAACTTGGTGGTCTATGTGTAATTGGTACTGAAAGACATGAATCAAGACGTATAGATAATCAGCTTAGAGGTCGTTCAGGAAGACAAGGAGATCCAGGTTATTCACAATTCTATGTATCATTTGAAGATGAATTAATGGTAAGATTTGGTACTGATAGATTTAAAACAATACTTCAAGCAGCAGGTCTTGGAACTACTATTAATTTAAGAAGTAAAACAATGACTAGAAATGTTGAATCTGCTCAAAAGAGAGTAGAAGGTAATAACTATGACATAAGAAAAAGTTTACTTCAATATGATGATGTAATGGCTAAACAAAGAGAAATTATGTATGAAAGAAGAAATGAAATTCTTGATAAAGATTCAATACATGATTCTATTCTTAAATTAATAAAAGAACATATAGAAGAAGTTGTTAGAGGTCATTTAATTACTTCTGGTGAATTAACAGAACAAGATGTTGATGAAATAGCAGAATATATAAATGAAAACTTATTAAAGAATAAATCTATAAAGGTATCTGAAATTATTAATAAAAGATCAGAAGATGTTATAGATACTATTTATAATGTAGTTTCAGAAGAATACAATCAAAAAATAGAAGAATTACCAGAAGACATAGTAGATAGTTTTGAAAAAGTAATAGCTTTAAGAGTTATAGATACTCACTGGATGGATCATATTAATACTATGGACCATTTAAAAGAAGGTATTGGTCTTAGAAGTTATGCTCAAACTAATCCTTTAGTAGCCTATACTAAAGAAGGATTTGATTTATTTGATCAAATGATTTCTACTATTAATAAAGAAACAACTATATATCTTTTAAAGGCTGAAGTTAAACAAAACTTAGAAAGAAAACAAGTTGAAAAACCAATTAAAGATAATGGTGGAAAAGAAACTAACAAGATTCAAAGAAAATCTAATAAAGTTGGTAGAAATGATCCATGTCCATGTGGCTCAGGTAAAAAATATAAACAATGTTGTGGTAAGTAAAAAAGCCTTATAAAATAAGGCTTTTTTTCAATACCAAAAATTAATTACTAATTTTAGATACGCATTAGATACGTTTTTTCTCATTTCAGCTTTAAATAGGAATACATATGGTATAATTAAAAAGGAAGTGATAACTATGAAAATATTAATAATATGCAGTAAAAAATTTTATTCAAAAATAGAAGAGGTAAAGAAAATTTTAGAAGAGAAAAATAATGAAGTGTTTTTACCTAATTGTTATGATGATCCAACTACTGAACAAAAAATGTGGGATTTAGGTAAAGAAGAACATCAAAAATTTAAAGCTAAAATGTATAAACAAAGTGAAGGTACAATATCAGAAATGGATGCAGTTTTAGTACTAAATTTAGATAAAGAAAAAGACGGAGAAATAATTAAAAATTATATAGGCGGAGCAACATTCTTAGAAATGTATGATGCATTTAGATTAGGTAAAAAAATATATTTATATAATAATATTCCAAATGGGATGTTATTTGATGAAATCGAAGGGTTTGATCCGATTATTATAAATGGAGATCTAAGTTTAATAAAATAATTAAATCAATTTTTTTAGATACACTATTAGATACGTTGTTGAATAAAAACTTACAATTATTGAGTAAAAAATTATTAGTTTTAAATAAAAAATACCAATTTAAAAGGAAAAAAATACCTGGTTGTTTTAATTTTTTACCATGTGGTTCTGGGAAATTATAAGAACTATTATGGAAGATAATTATAAAAGACTATTCTAAGATAATTAAATAGTCTTTTTATTATGGTATAATGAATATAATAAAAAAAGTATAAAAAGTATTGACTCTCCCCTTAAGGGCAGGTATATGATGGAGTTACAAAGGAGGAAAAAGTATGATTAAAATAGGTGATTTTGCTAATATGTTTGGAGTTTCAATTAAGACAATCAGGTTTTATGAAGAAAAGAAATTATTAAAGCCTGCGTATGTAGATATTTATACTGGATATAGATATTTTGATGAAAAGAATATTGATGAAATGAGTAAAATTCTTACTTATAAAAGCCTAGGATTTGAATTAAGTGAGATAAATGATATTCATGATCAAACAATTATTAATAAAATTGAAGACTTCAAGAAAAAAATTAGCACTATGAATTCACAAATAATAGGCTTAAATTCTCTTTTGAATTCAGAGGAAGGGAGCGTGGAGAAAATGACAACGTTTATTAATGATGAAAAAGCAATTGGAAAATGGTCCCTAATAGGACTTGCAAAGAGTAAAGATGATTTTGATAAAAACATATTATTAGATGAAGACATTGTTATTAAAGATTTATATCTAATGGATAATGGTACAGAATATTGGGTTATTTCTTGGACTAAAGGAATAATATATATTAAAAATAAACCTTATACATATGAAATTGATGGAGATAAAATGTTTATTAATTTAAAAGGATTATATGGAGAAGATGAAAAGATAGCAGTTTATAAAAGAGTAGATAATAAACATTATACAGATGAAGAAATAAGAATAAGCGATGACACAAATGTTCCTTTTGTAGAAGATAAACAATTAAATGGTTTATGGAACTGTATTGGATATACAGAAGACAAAGATTTTAAAGATTTATCAAATATATATAAAGATGGAATAGTTAATCGTTTATCATTTTTCCCTAATGGAGAAGCTAATATTACTTTTAGTGATAATTATTCAAAAAGTATTTCATATACTAAAGGATTTGTAAAAAACTTTGGTGCGAAAAATACAATGTGTGCATATGAAATAAAGAATATTAATGAAAAAGAATATTTAGTAATAGAGTGGAAAAGTGGAGACTATGTATATGGTGGTTTTGTAGCATGCTATTATGTATTTGAAAAAATTGAAATCTAATTATCAAAAGTATTAGATACTCTTGTTATAGGAAAAGAATGTAAAAGAAGCGTCAAAAATTGGGAACTTCAAACATTCTTTTCTTTTTTGTGATATTTTAAATAATAGAAAGGAGTATAAATATGGACAACACTAAGAAAGGAAATAAAGGCTTAACTATACTAGTAGTAGTTCTATTACTTGCTTGTATAGGTATGGGTGGTTATATAGGATATGATAAGATCTTTAATAAAGATACTAAAGAAACTAAAGAAGTAACTGAAGTTAAAGAAACAAAAGATACTACTAAAAATACAACAACTGAAAAAACTGAAGATATCTTTAAAGACAATACTGTTAAACCATTATATTTTGAAACTAATGAAAAATATTCAAAATATCTTCTTAATTTAGTTCCTGTATCTGATACTGAAGGATATTTTACAATAAGATATGTTGGAATATATGATACTGGTAGTGAATCACCTGTTAAAACAGGTAACTATAATATTAAAGACGGTAAATTAATATTAAAAGTTAATAGTGATGATGTAAATGCAGGTGGTAGAAGTGGAGATTTTTATAAAGATCTAGAAATGAATTTCACAGATGATACAGAAAGTTCTAATTATAAGAACTACACAACTACTTATAACGAAAAACAATTAACTATCGGTAATAGAACTTTTTATAACATAAAATAAACTCACAAACTTGTGAGTTTTTTTGTTATAATATATTTAGTAGGTGATTTTACGATGAATAAAATATATTTAGATAATAATGCTACTACTAAAGTGGATGAAGAAGTATATAGAGTAATGGAAGATTACTTTAAAGAAGAGTATGGTAATCCAAGTAGTACTTATGACATTGGAAAAAGAGTTAAAGAAAGTATTGATAAAGCAAGAGATAATGTAGCTAGGTTCTTTAATACTACTTCAGATAGAATTATATTTACTAGTTGTGGATCAGAAAGTAATGTAACTGCTATTATGAGTGCTGTTAATAAATATCCTGATAAAAGACATATTATTACTACTAAAGTAGAACATGCATCTATTATGGAAACTATGAGATTCCTAGAAAAGAAAGGTTATAAAATAACTTATGTAGGTGTAGACTCTCTAGGTAGAATTAATATAGATGAATTAAAAGAATCTATAGATAATGATACTTTATTAATATCTGTTATGTATGCTAATAATGAAATCGGTAATATATATCCAATTAAAGAAATTGCAAAGATAGCTCATGATAATAATATTTTAATGCATACTGATGCTGTACAAGCAGCAGGTAAAATAAAAATAGATGTTCAAGATTTAGATGTAGATTTCTTATCTATATCAGGGCATAAAATAAATGCTCCTAAAGGAATTGGAGTATTATATGTAAAAGATGATAATAATTATTCTCCATATATATTTGGTCATCAAGAAAATAATAGAAGAGGCGGAACTGAAAACTCTGCATATATTGTAGGTCTTGGTAAAGCGGTAGAATTAATATTAAATGATAATTATTCTAAAGAAAAAGAATTAGAAAACCTAAGAAATTATATGGAAGAAGAAATAAAGAAAAATATAGAAGACATTAAGATATATGGAGACTTAGATAATAGAACTCCAAATACATCTAGTATAGCTTTTGGTGGTGTTAAAGGTGATGAATTAATGGCAGTTCTTGAATCATTTAATGTATATGTTTCAACAGGATCAGCATGTAATTCAACTATATCTCTTCCATCATATGTTTTAACAGCTTGTAAGGCAGATGTTAATAACTATAGTCCAATAAGAATTAGTTTAGGTAAATATACTACTAAAGAAGAAATAGATGAATTTATTAAGGCGCTTATTAATACAGTAAGTATGTTAAGGAGAAGAGGGTAATTATGTCAGTATTAATTAATTTTAAAATTTGTGATAATGCTAAAGAATGTGGCGGAATAGAAGTATGTCCTACAGGAGCTTTATCTTATGATGAAGAAAATGAAACTATTAAAATAGATAATGATAAATGTATATCTTGTGGTGCTTGTGAAAGAATGTGTCCTATTGGAGCAATTAAAGTAGCAAGAACTAAAGAAGAATATGATAAATACAAAGAAGAAATAGATAATGATCCAAGAACAGTTAAAGATTTATTTGTAGATAGATATGGAGCTGCTCCTTTATCAGAATTCTTTATGATTAATAGTGATGAATTAGAAAATAAACTAACAGATAATATAGTTTTAGTAGAAGTATATTCAGATGATTCTATTGAGTGTTTATTAAAATCTATTCCTATAAAAGAAATAACTAAAGAGTTACCTGCTACAACATTATTCTATAAAGTAGAAGCAACTGATGAATTAAAAGAAAAATATAATATATCTACTTTACCTTCATTATTAGTTTTTAATAATAGAGAATTAGTAAATAAAATAGAAGGTTACTATACTGTGGATAAAAAAGATGAATTAATTAGTTTAATTAATAAAATAAAATAAAGATTATTTAATAATCTTTTTTTTATGAAAAAGTGTTATAATGAACTTATGATAGGAGACAATTATATGAGTAAGAAAGATAAAAAAGAAGAATTGAACACGCAAAAGAGTTCTAAAAAGAATAAAGTAATTTTAGTGGTTTGCTTAATAGTATTAATATTAGCAACTTTTACTACTTTATTTATATATATTCTTAAGAATCAAGGAAGTAATGAGCCAAAGAAAAAAGAATTATTACCACTTCCAAAAGCTGAAGCTGATCCATCAAGAGGAGACTTTGGTGTAGACAAGAATATTAACATTGATACTATAGATAAATATCTTGGTAGAAGTGATACTGTCTATAGAGATATGAGAATGTTAGAAGACCCAGCTTTATATGAGAATCTTGGTGGAAATAGATTCCTAGATGGTTATATCAAAGGATTTGAAGTAATACCATTACCATATATTATACCTGTTAATGGTTTACCAGTAGAAGTCGGAGAAACTTACGATGGTATAACATTATTCTATGAACAAGATGGAAGATATATAGCTAACTATAATGAATCTATGGAATTATTAGAAAAGTACTTCCCTAAAGATAAGAATATTTTCCTAATGTGTGGTGGAGGCGGTTATGCTTTCATGATGAAAAACTTCTTAATATCTATGGGTTGGGATGCCGATAAGATATATAATATTGGAGGCTTCTGGTATTATAAAGGTGAAAATAAAGTAGATCTAAAATTAGATAATGATACTTATGATTTTGATAGTGCTCCTTATATTAATATTGATTTTAATAGTTTAACAAAGGCACCAGAGTTTAAAGATGCAGGTGTTAGAGTAACTGGCGTTCAAATAAGTATAGATTTAATTGAAGATTTAGAGGAAAAAATGTCATTTCAATTACATGCTTATGTTGAACCTAATTTGGCTTCAAATAAAGAAGTTAAATGGACTAGCAGTGATGAGAGAATAGCTACTGTAACTGATAATGGACTAGTTAGAGGAGTTAAAGAAGGAACAGCTACTATAACTGTTACAACAATGGATAAAGGTATGACTGCTAATTGTAAGGTTATAGTTAAAAAAAGAATTACTAATGTAATTACTTTGGATGATATTTCTAAAGAAATTAATGAGATAAAAGCATTAAAAATCAATGATGTGGATGATAAATGGCATAATATAATGTATGATGAGGATAATAGATTAAGACCTGAATATGATCAATTTATAACAGGCGAAAGTGGTAAAATTGCTTATAATAAAATAAAGAGCGAAAAAGATGCAGAAATAACACCATTAATTATACAAGAAGGAAATATAATTAAAAAATTAATGGATGATAAAAAGTCATTTATTATTATAACTTATAGGGATACTTGTGGTGATAGACCATATAATGTTTTTGAAAGAGTTCCAGGTATTCTAGATAAGAATAATTATTCATATATTTATTTTGATAGATATATATTTGGAAAAGATGGAGATGTATTACAATATCTAGGATTAGACTATGATACCATTAAAAATGGAACGGTAATTATATTTAAAGAAGGAAAACTTCTAGATTATTTAGATACTGATTTTATTTCAATTTTTAATGAACAAGATATGAAAGCTTGGTTAACAAAATATATTGAATTAAAATAAAAAAGAAGATATTTAAGATTGGTATATGAAGGGATCTACTAATACAGCTGAAGATATAGCACTAATTAATCAATTTAAAGCTGCTATGATAGTAAGTGATTAGAAAAGACTAAATATTAGTCTTTTTTTATTGCTTTTAAAATAAAAGAGTGTATAATATAAATTGAAAATGATTTTCATTTTGGAGGACATATGAAAAAGAAATTATTAATTATTATTCCTATTGTAATATTAGCATTATTAATAATAGCTATTCCAATTATATTTCGTATAACTGGATTTAAACCTACTAAAGATGATAATAAATTAACTATTTTAACATCTAATTTTCCTAGTTATGACTTCGCTAGGGCAATTACTAAGGATGTACCAAATACATCTGTAGAAATGCTTTTAAAACCTGGTACAGAGGCTCATGATTATGAACCATCTCCAAGAGATATAGTAAAGATATCCAAAGCAGATATATTTATATATATAGGTGGAGAATCAGATGAATGGATTGATGATTTATTAAAAGATATTAATACTAAAAAAGTTAAAGTAGTTAAATTAATGGATTTAGCAGATAAACGTTTTGAAGAAGATCCGCAAACCAAAGAGAAAAGTATAGATTTAGAATATGATGAACATGTTTGGACTGGTCCTAGAAACTCTATTAAAATATTAAAAGGTCTAAATAAAATAATATCTGAAGTAGATCCTAATAATAGTTCTTTATATAATACAAATACTAATAATTATATAAATGAATTTAAAGAAATAGATAGTGAAATGTGGCATATTGGTGATAATTTAAAAAGAAATATATTAGTGTTTGGAGATAGATTCCCATTTAGATATTTAATAAATGAATATAATTTTAACTATTATGCAGCATTTCCTGGATGTTCTTCTGAAACTGAAGCAAATTCTAAAACTATATCTAATTTAATAAATATAGTTAAAGAAAATAATGTACCTGTAATTATAAAGGTGGATTATTCTAATGGTAAAATAGCTAATACTATAGCAAGTGAAACAGGTGCTAAAGTATTAACTATGTATTCTGGACATAATATTACTGAAGAAGAATTTAATAATGGTAAAACTTTAATAGATATTATGAAAGAAAATATTGATGTTATTAAACAAGCATTACAATAATGCTTGTTTTTTATTACTTGTATGCTATAATAAGGTCATAAATATGGGGGATTATATGGATTTAAAAGGTATTGGAAGAGATTATAATAGAATAAAGAATATGGCTTATAGTACTGGTGTTACTATAGATGAATATAATGAAATTAAGTATTTATTAGATCTTTTAAAAGAGAGAAAAACAGATGAACCTAAGGTTCAAAATTTAATTAATGAATTAAAGAATTTAAAGGATAGATTATACGAAACAGGATTATCTAAGAGATTTTCTCCAAATACAGAGAAATATATTAGAACTTATTCTGATGTATTACCTTTAGCTTTTTCTCATAGTATTCCAGGTGGGAAAATACATATGAGAGGTAATAATAGTTTTGAGATTCCATTTAAATTTACTCAAAGTGATCCAGATGATAATTTATTAATTGTAATGGATTTAAATAATAGGTTTAATTGTACAAAATGTGATAGAAGAGGAGATGCTGTTAATTTTATAATGGCTAACAATAGATTAAATGAGGGACAAGCTTTAGAAGTTCTATGTCATATTTTTGGATATTCAATTCCCTTCTTTCATAATAGTATGTTTGCTATTTCTAGAGAATATAGAGAAGCTTTAAAAAGTGATATATATGGTGATATGTTATATGAAGCAGAAGAAAGATTGTATGATAGAAAAATTCTAGTATATGATGGAGAATATGTTGAAGATTTATATGCTAGAAAACAAGAAGCAGTTCAAAGAGTATTTCAGAATATTCAAGATCCTAATTTTAGATATGAGGAACCTCCTAAAAAAGTAGTACTAACTCCTAATAGGTGTTTCTATCCATATTATCCGCATAGAAAAGATAAAAAATAGTCATAAGACTATTTTTTTATTGTATAATATTAAATGGAGGTATTAATATGAAAAATATAATTGTAGGACAATCAGGAGGACCAACTGCTGTTATTAATTCATCTGTAGTAGGAGTTTATGAAGCAGGTATGGAACTAGGAAGTACTCATATTTATGGTATGGTACACGGTATAGAAGGATTTTTAAAAGGAGAATATATAGATCTAAAAGATGTATTAGATGAAGAAAAAGTAGAACTACTTAAAAGAACTCCATCTGCATATTTAGGATCTTGTAGATATAAACTTCCACCATTTGAAAAAGATAAAGAAGTTTATGAAAAGATATTTAATAAATTAGATGAACTTGAAATAGAATACTTCTTTTATATTGGTGGAAATGATTCTATGGATACTATTAAAATGTTATCTGATTATGCTAAAGAAAATAACAAATCTCAAAGATTTATTGGTATTCCAAAGACTATAGATAATGATTTACCAATAACAGATCATTGTCCAGGATATGGTAGTGCTGTTAAGTATATTGCTACATCATTAAAAGAAATAATTAGAGATAATGAATCATTTGGTGTTGAAAAACCAACTGTATGTATAGTAGAAATAATGGGAAGACATGCTGGATGGTTAACTGCTGGAGCAGCTCTTGCTAAAGGTGATGATTGCTGCGGTGCAGATGCTATATATTTACCAGAAGAAACATTTGATATAGATGAATTTAAAGCTAGAGTTAAACATTTAGCAGATACTAAATCATCAGTAGTTATAGCTGTTTCAGAAGGTATTACTACTGCTGATGGTAAAT
>JAEEGL010880224.1_pt1 | contig 22575 bp, 20 predicted proteins | sample 9134231 | NCBI WGS metagenome assembly JAEEGL01 (sample SAMN16246548, study PRJNA631951) | gut metagenome | biome: gut microbiome; feature: rumen; material: fiber-attached | host: Bos | place: Iran: Karaj | collected 2018-10
AAAACCGTCATCGCTCCAAAAGCGTAAGTCTTTTGGTCAAGCGATCTTCAAATTTTTTAAAAAATAAAACATTTTCCTTATTTAATAAAAATATTGAAGATGCCTTGACCTCGGACACTTGTCCTCGGAGGCATGACAGGTTGTTTAAAAACCATCATAAAACCTGTCATCGCTCCAAAAGCGTAAGTCTTTTGGTCAAGCGATCTTCAAATTTTTAAAAAAATAAAACATCTTCCTTATTTTCTTTAAAAATATTGAAGATGCCTTGACCTCGGACACTTGTCCTCGGAGGCATTACAAGTTGTTTATTGTCATTAAAAACAAACCGTCATCCCTATTTTTTGCCTCTGGCAAAAAATTCCAGGGATCTACAACTTTTTAAAACAATATTGAAGATGCCTTGACCTCGCATTTTCAATGCTCGGAGGCATGACATTTTTTTAACATCCAGGAATCTACAAATTTCCTTCCTAAAACAAAAGAATATATCTTTTTATGTAGGTTAATGATTTTTTTACTACTTTCGTTTTATCCTCGAACCAGAAAATTTTTCGAATAAACTTAGGAGATCTCAAAAATGAATAAAATTTTATTCCCTTTAACCGCCATTGCTCTGTGCTTCACCGCACACCAAGTCATGGCCGCTTCAGTTTCAACATCTGGTACCGCTAAAGCTAAGATTATTTCAGCCCTTACTATAGCTGCTGATACCTCCAGCCCAATGAACTTTGGTACGATGCTAGGAGATGCAGACCATACTGTCGTGTTAAGTACAGCGGGTGCTAGAGATTGTGGTAATTCTGGTAAATGTGTTGAAGATAGTAATACTCCAACAGCCGGCCATTTTACTATTACTGCCCCACAGGCACAGAGTGCTCACATAGCTATTGACACCAGCTTTAATATTGCTCAAGTGGGAAGTGTAGGAACTGTTAAATATAAGCTTAATAATGGTGCCGAAACAGCGGCAGTGTCAGGAAGTGGAAGTGAGGTTTCACTAGTTTCTGGTACTAACAATTTGTACGTGGGCGGTACACTAAGTGTAGACTCTAGTAGTGCTCAAGAAGGTGAACATACCGGAACATATAACGTAACCGTTAACTACTAAAAATTATTTTCCACATTCGAATGTTCAAAAAGGCTGTTGAGAAACAGCCTTTTTTATTCCCTAAAAAATCACTGTCATCGCTCCAATAAACAACTGTCATCGCTAAAACAACTGTCATCCCTCGATTTTGCCTGCAAAATCGTCCAGGGATCTTCAAATTTTTTCTTATAAACCTAACCAGTCATCCCTATTTTTTGCCTCTGGCAAAAAATTCCAGGGATCTTCAAATTTTTTTAAACAATATTGAAGATGCCTTGACCTCGGACATTTGTCCTCGGAGGCATAACAAAAAGAAGGAGGCTGTCTCGCGACAACCTCCTTCTTAATTTTTCCTCCCCGAAGGGAGTTTGTGACGTTTACTTCTCCTGGGGGCGCTCCTTGAGACGCTCCCTGATGCCCTGATATACGCTCCGCCACCCCACTTTGTTATCAGGGCTGGGAACGTAGGGCGAATCAGGAATATTGCCCTCAACGCTACCGTCGCAATTGACGGTAATGGTGCTGCCATCCTCCTTTGTTATCTCGATGATGGTCTCTGTAATTTTGGTAACAGTACCAAGAGCACTGACACCATAAATACGATGACCTTCATCGTCATAAAATTGGAGTCTCCCGTACTCATCGAGTTCGGGATTACCATCCTCACCGAGGACGAGGAGGGTTGCTCCTTCAGGAAACTCTAACTCAGTTACCACAGCTTCCTCCCCGCAGACAACGGTCACATCGTCAACATCAGGGAGAGGCTTGGTTTCGTCGGCATCGGCATTATCCGCGGGCTCGGCTTTTTTCTTCAATCGATAATTCTCATCGAAGTGGAAAGCAAGAAAGCTTCCAATAATAAGTACAGCTATTAATGTATAACCTGCTACTTCATCTGAAACAACATCAGCATAGCGCAGAGCGTACATGACGGCCATAATTGGAAACATGGTGAAAATCACCATGAGTGGCTTGCGGTTGGGTACTTGTTTGTCCACGTAATTTGAACAAACCGCAAGCACTCCTGCCGCAATCGTCAAGCCACATGATACAACGGTTGCCCACACAGGGAGTACAATTGAGTTCTTTTCAGCAATGGCAATAATCGCTACACCAATTGCAAACAGAACAAACCCTACGACGGTTAAAACAAAACTTTTCTTCATAGTAAAAAAATTGAAGATTAAACAAAAGTCCATTATTAAAGTTTTGCGAATACGTCACAATCCAGAATAATAGACAACTTAATTAATTTAGAACTTCATTATATCACAATTTTTTCCCTATGTCATCAAAAAAACAAACCGTCATCGCTCGTTTTTATTAAATCAAAACCGTCATCGCTCCAAAAACGTAAGTCTTTTGGTCAAGCGATCTTCAAATTTTTTAAAAAATAAAACATTTTCCTTATTTTCTTTAAAAATATTGAAGATGCCTTGACCTCGCATTTTTAATGCTCGGAGGCATGACATTTTTTTAAAATTCCAGGGATCTTCAAATTTTTTAAAACAATATTGCAACTATTCTGATTTTTTTAGCAAATTAAACAATGAGGTATAAAAATTTGTTCGTTCGATAAATCTTGACCAACATTCAAAAATATGGTACAATAAAAATACCAAAAGTGGGAATGTGATATCGGTTCTAGAACGATTATCTTTTAAGGAGAATGGTCATGAGAAAACTTCTTTTAATTATAGCATTGACGTTACTGTGGAGCTTTAGCGCCAGCGCGCAGATGTTGAAACAAGATGAGAAAGGTAATGTGGTATTGCCATCTTCAGGGGCTAAGAAGGTAGAGATGAACGATAATTGCCGTACTCATTATACCGCACCGGAAGCCTATAAAAGTACAGCTGATGGTAATGTAAATACATTCAGTGCCACATATTCATCAGTTACACAACGCACTTGTGAGGACAAAAATGATAAACCTATAGAACATGCTGATCCTTGGGGTGGTTGTGGTCCAAACTATATGTATTGTCAGAGATAAATATACTCTATCAACAATAATTTAAGAGGCTATGCATAAAACATAGCCTCTTTTTTTGTTTTACAGTTATTTCTAAAACAAACATCATTTTCCCAATAAGAACCAGTCATCCCTCGTTTTCGCCAGAAAACGTCTAGGGATCTTCAAATTTTTTTTTCATAAAAACCAAGCGGTCAAATCGCAAGGCAATAATTTGTTTCATTACAAAAAATCATCTCTTGATTTTTTGTTTGATTTGTTGCAGATTATTACTGCAATTATGCAAATACAAAAAGGAACTATGACTATGGAAAAGACTAAAACTTTTGCACTTATGACCGTTCTTGTTCTTGCCTTTATGTGGGTAGGCAATGCCATTGGTGGAGCAGAGGGGATGAAAACTGCTTTTTATGCCGCTCTCGGCACAAATTTTATAAGCTATTTTTTCAGTGATAAAATGGTTTTAAGCCAATATAAGGCTACTCCGGTTGATGCCTCTAAAAACCCCATGCTTTACGATATTGTTGAACGCCTGTCGCAAAAAGCTGGTCTGCCTATGCCCAAGGTTTATATTATTCCCGAGAGAGTTCCCAACGCCTTTGCTACGGGGCGTAACCCCAAACACGCCGCCGTTGCCGCTACCCAAGGTCTACTTGATTTGATGACACCGCAAGAGATCGAGGGTGTTTTAGCACACGAAATGAGCCATGTGCGCCACTATGATATTTTGATTGGCACTGTCGCCGCCGTTTTTGCCGGAGCTATTGCTATGTTAGGCAACTTTGCTCGCGGCAATGCCAACAGACAAACAAGCAACGGCAAACGTGGTCTTATTGCGGCCATAGTTATGCCGATTGCCGCAACTGTTATCCGTATGTCAATTTCTCGCTCACGTGAATATCGTGCCGATGAAGGTGCCGCCAATTTGACCGGACATCCGGAATGGTTAATGTCAGCTTTGGCCAAACTTGAGGGTTATGCCAAAAACCAAACCATAAGCCGCGCAACATCTCAAACCGCTCATATGTTTATTGTCAATCCGTTTAGTGGTTCTGCTGCGTTATCACGTTTGTTTAGCACTCACCCCAGTACTGAACAGCGTCTTGCTCGTCTTGAGGCAATGCAGAATGGTGTTGTTGCCGAAGCCTAAAATTTATTGACACATAGCCTGGTATTATTAGCTTTAAGTGAGTTTTACAGTTTCCCTAAAGTAACTACTTTACACCCCATTTAAAGTGTAATATACCGAGTGTATGTTCGTTTTTGGAGAAAAAGACTATGATGCGTGACTTTGTGCGCTTTTGTTTGCGCTGTTTTTTCAGATTGTTTAAGGTTAGATTTGAAATGCGCTTTGACGTTTCAAAACTACCAACCAAAGGATTATATATTTCCAACCATGTTTCTTATGTTGATCCAATAGTTTTGTTTGCCTTTTTGCCCGGCAACCCGATTTTTGCCCTTCACGGACAGCTTTATCGCAACTATTGGGTGCGTTTACTGATGAAAACTGCAGATATTATGGAATACGGCAATATTGATGTTCCTGATTTGAAACAACTCATTGCCAAAGTCAACGAAGGTCGCCTTTGTTTAATGTTTCCCGAAGGCCGCATGACTAACAATGGTAATATTATGAAAATTTACGAAGGCGCAGGTCTTCTTGCCGACAAAACCGATTCTCCCGTTATTCCTATTTGGATCAATGGTCTGCAATATTGTCACTTTTCACGCACTCGTGGTCGTTTGCCTCGTCGCTATTTTCCAAAGGTTAAAATTGTGGTTGATGCACCGCGCCCACTCAAACTCAAAGACGAACTCCGCCATCAACGCAACCACATTTCCAACGAAATTTATATGATTATGCGTGAGCAGGCTTTTGAGTCCATGTATAATCCGCAAATGACCGTGTTTACTCAGTTGATAAAAGCGGCTAAAATTCACGCTAAAAGGGCTTGTGGTTTCAAACGCCCCAAGGTTTTGGAAGACATAACTCGCAAGCCCAAAAGCTTCAAGGATATTATGCTTGCCTCATATGTTTTGGGACGCTATTTCCACAAAGACGCCGCTCACCAGGAATCTGTTGCGATTATGTTGCCCAACTCGGTTGCTGCTATTTGTACGTTTTTTGGGCTCAATGCGTACGGTCAGGTTCCGGTTATGATCAACTTTAGTGCCGGCGTTCAAAACATTATCAGCGGGCTAAAAACCACCCTTGCAAAGAAAGTTATTACTTCTAAAATGTTTGTTAAAAAAGCCGGACTTGAAGCTGTGGTTGATGCCATCAAACAAAACGGCTTTGAGGTTTGTTATTTGGAAGAGGTCGGCAAAAAGGTTTCTTTAGGTGCCAAAATTTTGGCTTATTTGCAATACAAGGTCAAATATGTTCCCTACAAAGCCACAGCCGACGACCGTGCGGTAATTTTGTTTACTTCCGGGTCTGAAGGAGCTCCGAAAGCGGTTGTTTTATCCAACCGAAATGTGATTTCCAACGTATGGCAGATTGCTACTTTTGAAACTCTTAACCGTACCGATGTTGTCTTGAACTCAATGCCTATTTTCCACAGTTTCGGCCTGGTTTTGGGTACACTCTACGCACTTTATCAGGGAGCAAAAGTTTTCTTATATCCGTCGCCGTTACACTTCCGTGTTATCAGTGATTTGCTGTACGAACTTGAAGCTACGGTAATGATAGGAACCGACACTTTCTTCCGCAGTTATGCCAAAATTTCCCATCCGCTCGATTTTGGTACATTGCGTTTGTGTTATGCCGGTGCTGAAGGCGTAAAACTTGATACCCGCAACATTTTGAACGAGCGTTTGGGGGTTCGCCTCATGGAAGCTTATGGTACGACAGAATGTTCTCCTGCCGTTGCCGGCAACAACATGGTGTTTAATAAATTTGGCACTATCGGCAAACTTTGCCCCGGTATGCAATGCCGTTTGGATCATGTTGACGGCATTGAAAAAGGTGGTGAGCTTGTAGTCAAAGGTCCGAATGTTATGGCCGGTTACATTTTTGCCGACAATCCTGGTGTTTTGGTACCGCCTGAAGATGGTTGGTACCATACTGGAGATGTGGTTGATATTGATGCCATCGGCTTTATAAGCATCAAAGATCGCATTAAGCGCTTTGCTAAAATCGGTGGTGAAATGGTATCTTTGCGTGCAGTTGAAAACATGATTGCCAGCGCTTATGAGGGCAAAGACGACTTTGCCTGCGGTGTTGTTGCAATTCCGCACGAACACAAAGGAGAGCAGATTGTAGTCGTAACCAACGAGCCGAGTTTGACTATGGAAAAACTGCGTGATTTTATCAAACAAAATGGTTATCCGGAATTGTATATGCCACGCACCATTTTGTATAAGGATAAAATCCCGATGTCGGCAACCGGCAAAATTGATAACGTAACTTTGAAAAAAGAAGTATTAGCAGAACTCTCAGCCTCAGCTGCCGCATAAAATATTTTGATAAAAAATCTTGACAATGCGTTTGATGTTGATACAATACGCACAAATTATATATTTATCTAAATTATTCTTAAAAATTATGAAACCTATCGAATTTTGTTTTAAAAATTTATCTTTGCGCGTGGTGGATTGCCTTATGTCAGCAGTAGGTAACGGTGCTGATGCTTATCTTGTTCAGCAGTATCGAGATCGATTTTTACCGATTGAGGAGACTGCAGATCTTTCTGTAGTGTATACTGAGGAAGGATTTAGTATATATAAAGAAGATCTGCGTAAGGCGACAAGCAACAATCGAACTCTTGAGTGGGGGCATGTTGTCGGCAAAGTTATGCCTGATGGCAAATTTTTGCTAAATGCTGTAACTCGCGGAATGCCTCGTAACGAGCGACAAGACGCAGTCGTTGCTTCTGAGCGTGCCATCACCTTATCACTGTTGCTTGCTGAATGTGGCTCTTTCACACATCTGGTCATTCCTCCCATTTGTGCCGTTGGCGATGAGGGAAAATCTGGTTTTCTCACCTATGCAGAATCAGCAGGCGCCATAATGAATGCATTATCATTATGGGATAAGTCTGTAGAATGCAAAGAGTTTTTCCCTGAGGAGTGTACACTGCACGACATAACCGTTGCAGTTCCGCGTGGTACTGAGTATTTTGTTGATGCTTGTACCGAGTGGGCAATCAATCATCCGTCATTTGTAGAAGTGCGTGAAGAATAACGCATTGAAGCCGAACATTACAAAAATAGAGACATGGCCACACCCTGTCTCTATTTTTGTTTTAAAATGCTCGACAAAAATCTTGACATAACGAAATATATTTGATACATTTTCGTCATTAACCAATTTTTTTATCAATTATCATATATGGAAATTTCAATTTTTGAAGGCTATTTGCCTGAAGTCAGAGCTCAGGCTTATTTTGTGCCTCAGTACACTAACAGTACTTGCCTTTATGGCACAAACTCAGCACTTGCGCACCATCAGTGCGGACAATACATTCCGATGTATGACGTTCTGCGAGGTGATAATAAGACCTTACCAGTAGGCACCGCTCTTAGCTACGAAACCGGATTGGCCGGAGTTAGATATCTGATTTTTTCAGTTATCTTGCCCAACAAAGAGTACCGAGATGGCAAGAGTAACAAGGCAGACGGTGATTTGCACATCAGTTTCCGCGACAAGTATCGTGCAGACATTCAGCTGGCTGTCTATGCTGCGGTACAAGAAGCTGCCCGTGTTGGGGCCGAATCTTTAGCTATCCCATTGATTAGCTCACTGTACGATACCAACATTACCGGGCAGGCTATGTACGGCGCCTTGCAGTACTGTTCGGAGTTGTCGCTCAAAGTAACACTCGTTGTGCCCAAGGACAAAGCCGAGTCGTTCCGTGCCGGTGCAAGAAAATGGAGACTGTACAACCCTGTCTTCATTGCTGAAGAATACGACAAGTTGCAAAACATGTTGTCCACCATGGGAGTGAAGTAATTTAATGCGAGAGAGCTACGGTTTAGTCCGTGGCTCTCTTGCTTTTTAAAAAACAATCTGTTATGTTCAAACGCAGGAGAAAATAATGAAATTTTTGCTTTTATCATGTTGCGCCCCTTGTTCTTGCGCTGTTATTGAAAAACTTGCTCATGAGCAGGCTGATTTTGCTGTAGTGTTTTACAATCCCAACATCCGCCCTGAGTCAGAATATCATAAGCGCCGTGATGAAAACCAGCGTGTTTGCCAACTGTATGGCATAAATTTCATTGAGCTAGAATATGATAACGAACGATGGTGTTCTTTAACCCAAGGGCTTGAAAAAGAGCCGGAAAGAGGGCGGCGTTGTGATATTTGCTTTGAAATGCGCCTTAAAAGGGTTATGGAATACGCCAAATTGAATGGTTTTGATGCAGTAGCCTCAGTTTTGGGAGCTTCACGCTGGAAAGATCTTGATCAGGTCAATCGTGCCGCTAAAAGAGCGTCAAATCAGACCGGTATACCATATATTGAAATTGAAGCCCGCAAAAAAGGCATGCAGGAACGCCGCCTCAACCTGATTAAAGAGCTTGAACTCTACAATCAACGTTATTGTGGTTGCAAACCGATACTTTGACAAAAAAACTTGCATTTATTTCAGAAATAGTGTATAAAATACCACCAAAATCAATTATTATATAGAATTATGAAGCTTTTTTATTTATTCCGTCATGGTCAGACGGACTACAATGCCCAAAGAATTTTTCAGGGCTGCAAAGTAGATGTAGGACTCAACGAGAACGGCAGACGCCAAGCTCAAGAACTTAGTAAAAAGTTGTTGCCACTTGGTATTGAGGTGTTTTATTCATCTACACTAAAGAGAGCTAAGGAGACAACTTTTCCTGCAGGGTATCTTCTCGGTGTTCCCATGCACTTTGTCGATGGTTTGCAGGAGTGCAACTTTGGCGATGTCGAAGGTCAAAAGGTGAGCGATATTGAAAAGCTCTATCCTGAGTTATTCTACGCTGCCCTGCATCCTCGTCCCGACAATTGGGATTCCAAATTTCCCGGCGAGGGGAGCGAGAGTAAAAATGAAGTCTTTGAGCGTATCTCTAAAAAGTTGTTGGATATTGCCCACAACTGTAAAGAGACGACGATTGGCATCTCAACCCACGGCGGTGTCATTGCTACACTTTTGGCAGGCTTGGGGCATTACGACATCGAAGTTCCCAACTGTTGTGTTGCCCTCATCATTTATGATGACGAAACCGACAGCTTATCATTTGAAAAAATGATATAAAAGCAAACAAAACAGCGTATGTCCTTATGACATACGCTGTTTTAGGTTGCAATTTTATAAATTTGTTGACATTTTGACAAAAAACAATTACAATCAACCCCAAAATTTATAATTCAGACTATTATTAACTTCAAAACATAGATTGATATGAATAATTTTTTATCAACTTTACAGAAATGGCGCAACCTGCCACCATACGAATTTGTATGGAAATTGCGCGAACTTCGTGATGAGGAGGTCGTCCTCAATCAACAGGAAATCCTTGAATTGCTTGGAATATTTTGCGAAAAATATTGGAGCTACGACAAAGGTCGGAGATATCGCAAATTTTCAAGTCAAAATTATCAGGGGTTTAAGGACCTGTCTACACAACAAAGTTTTGCCACAGAGTATTTTTCCGCAATTGTCAAAAAGAGTTTTGCTTCTGACATGGCTTCAACCCTGATCCCGGCTCTGATAGACAAGAGCACCTTGTGCAACGCATTTGTTTCTCTGGCAAAAGCGTTGTTTGAGAAGCTCACATGTTTTGATAAGCTGGGTATAAAATTCAACTTTCCTGATTGGTGCAAAGACAAGGAGTATACCCTTATCACCGCAGAAGAATACCTTTCTGGCGCTACAGACACCGCAAAGAGTTGGACATGCGACGAAAACGGCGTTACAAAAACATACTACAGCCGTCGTGCTCTTCCTACTGATAACAATCGTCGTTGGATGTTGGAAGAAATGGCATTCTGGCAAACTCCTGCCAAACTTGCTGAAGTGTGCCACGAACTTTGCTTGAAGAATTCATCTCTCAGCAAAGACGATGTTCTCAAGCTCCTTAAGGCGTTTTGCGAAAATTACTGGGGCTTTGCCGAGCAGCAAGCGGCAGTTTTTGCAGATTTTTGCACTGTCGTCAAAAATAGCTCACTTGAGGCTCGCATCTCTCTCATTCCCGAGCTGATGAGTAATAGCTTTATCTGCAACGACTTTGTTTTCTTAGCAAAGGAGGTGCTTGAGCCCCTCACGCCCACCGAGAAGAAGGGTATTAAGATTTACTTTCCAGGTTGGACCAGTGACAGTACCTATACTGTCACCAGTGATGCAGAATATCAGTATCGTAAGACACATGGTTTGGAATGTTGGAAACAGGTAAATATCTTTAATGGCAAGCCATGTTGCGAACCATACCCTTGTCGTCCCATGTCTCTACATGACGCTGAGTGTTTCTACTGTATGATGAACATATCTCTCATGCTTCCAGAACCAGCATACATCTTTCTGCATGGAAATAAAGATGTGCAAGTAGTTGACTAATCAAAACAGCGTATGCCCTTGTGACATACGCTGTTTTGCCGTTATAAGCACATAATTTATTATGCCCGTATTTGCTAACAAAGTGCTTATTTTACTTGATTTAATTAATAAAGAGAATATCATGCAAAAAATAAAACTAATCCGCATATAACACAGATGGTTATGCGTACCGATTAATTAGGACTTAAACATGACGCCCAAAGTTTCTATCATTGTTCCGGTCTATAACGTTGAGAAATACTTATCTCAATGTTTGGATAGTATTATAGGTCAAACTTTGCCGGAGATTGAAGCAATCTGCATAAATGACTGTTCATCGGATAACAGCCTGTCAATATTACAAAAATACGCCTCTCAAGATCAACGTTTCAAAGTTATTAATCTGCCTGAAAACCACGGAGTAGGGTATGTGCGTAATATTGCGCTGGAACATGTAACTGCAGACTATTTGATGTATCTTGATCCCGATGATTGGTTGGAACCGAATGCATGTGAACAGGCATATAACCAAATTAAGACCTATGGCAATGACTTTGCATTTTTTAATTATTCTACCTATTATGAAGCAAAGGGCAAAAAATATTGTAACCATAATAAATTTCAGTTGTTGCTAGCTGAAAAAGATACCAATCACATCAATCTAAACAAATTGCTAAAACCATTTGAAGTTTCTTCTGAATCTTGGTTTAAAATATACAAAACAGATTTTATCAAAAACAATCATATTGAGTTTTCGGAACATTACGCTTTTGAAGATCGACTTTTTTACTACAGAGCATTTATCGCTTCCAACAATGTATCAGTTATCAATAAATCGTTAGTTAATTATAGAAAAAGGAAAGGCTCAATTACTACTAATAGCAAGCATTGGCAAGATAGTATTGATGCTTGGCAAATAATCAAAGGTCATCTTTCAAAAGATGTCAGTTTATCCGCACAAAGAAGCTTTATAGTAAACAGCCTCAATTCGCAATTGAGTTGGTTTAACTCGTATACTAAAGCCGAAAAATCTATCAGAAACGCTTTTTACGAAAAATTACGAGAGCAATTTTTAACCTACAATCTTGAAGAAGTAAAAGCAGTTAAAGAATATATTGATTATGCTACATTTGCAAAGGTTATAAAATTTAAGGATTATACCTCTTTCAAGTACCGTAAAATGCTTGAAAATATGTGTCGGGTAGAAAATAAAAATAACAAAATTATAGTACATTTTTTAGGTATAAAGTTCGGTGTAACCAAAAGCGGAGGCAGACTTGTTTAAGAAAAACCGCATTGTTTTTGTGCAGGGGCAAAAAGGATTTTGTTGCAATCTGAAATATATTGCAGAGAAAGTTATCGAAAAAAAACTCCCCTACAAACTGGTTTGGCTTTTTGATCGAAAAGATAAAACGATAAACAAAAAAGAATTTCCTAAAGAGATAAAACTAGCAAAGAGTAACCCTTTTAATGCATATCGTTATATTGCTACATCTAAAGTTTTGGTCGCCAACAAAAGAATAGCATATTTCAAGAGATGGATAAAAAAATCAAAAGACCAACTCTATATACAAACCTGGCATGGCAGCGTTGCTTTCAAAAAGATAGAAGCAGATATTGTACATAACGAAAAAATGCTCAACTATCTAGAAAAAGCCAAAATAGATTCATCATATATCGACTATTTGCTTACACCGAGCAGGTTTGATACGGAAAAATTCAGCACTAACTTTTTTTATAACGGACCTATATTAGAAACAGGATATCCCCGAAACGATATATTTTTCTACTCTGAAGATAAAAAACAAAAAATTATTGATAAAGTGCGCCAAACTTTTGGCATATCCGCTGATAAAAAAATTGCCATTTACGCCCCGACTTTCAGGGACAGCAAAGATATAAATCTATATAAGCTTGACTCTCAAGCAATCTGTGCCGCTTTGTCCGAAAAATTCGGCTCTCAATGGGTGTTCATGGTGCGCCTTCATCCTCTTATCATGTCAAAAAAAGAAGAACTATCACAAATTTTTCCTCAAGCGATTAATGTTTCAACTTATTCTGATATACAAGAAATATTGCTAGCCGCAGATGTATTTATTTCTGATTATACATCATCTATATGGGATTTTGTTTTACAAAAGAAGCCGGCCTTTGTTTACGCTACTGATATTGCTGCCTATACCCACGAGCGTGATTTTTATATTCCGCTTGAAAAAATGCCTTTTTCTATTGCTACCAACGAAGCTGAATTGGTTGATTGTATAACTTATTTTGATGAACCGCTTTATCAAAAAACATTGGCTGATTTCCAAAAATTCAGAGGTGTGGTTGATGACGGCAAAGCTTCGGAGCGAGTAGTTGAACTCATCGAAAATTATATTGAAAAACGGAATGTCAAAAAATGAAAAAGATAATAACATACGGAACATTTGATTTACTTCATCAAGGGCACATAAACATTCTTAAACGTGCCAAGGAGATGGGTGATTATTTGATTGTCGGCGTTACTAGCGAAAATTATGATGAACAACGAGGCAAATTGAACGTTATGCAATCATTAGTCGAGCGTATTGAAAATGTCAAGAAGACCGGATTGGCCGACCAGATTATTGTTGAAGAATATTTGGGGCAAAAAATTCAAGACATTCAAAAATACGATGTTGATACATTTGTTATCGGCTCGGATTGGATCGGAAAATTTGATTATTTGAAAGAATATTGCAATGTCGTTTACCTTGAAAGAACCAAAGGTATTTCCTCAACAGAACTGCGTAGTTCCAAAAACGGCATACTAAAATTCGGTGTTGTCGGCAATGGTCGTATTGCAAAGCGATTTGTTAAAGAAGCTCGCTTTGTAAGTGGCATAGAAGTAGAGTATGTCTTTGGTCGCAATCAGGAAAAACTATCCGAGTTCTGCAAGGAGTTCAGCCTTGTAGACTATTATACGGACTACAACAATTTCTTGCAAAAAGTTGATGCCGTATATATTGCTTTGCCTCATACATTGCACTATCAATTTGCCAAAGAAGCCTTATTGAGCGGAAAACATGTTTTGTGTGAAAAGCCAATGACCTTAAGTGCTGCCGAAACTCAGGAACTATATTCATTGGCAACGCAAAAAGACCTCATTATCCAAGAAGCCATAAAAACTGCATATACACCGTGCTTCAACCACTTGTTGGCGGTAGTAAAAAGTGGCGTTATAGGCAATGTCAAAGATATTGAGGCCACATTTACCAAACTTGAAACCAACAAACAGCTTCGAGAATATGATTTATCTCAGGGTGGTGGCAGCCTAACAGAGCTGGGAAGCTATCCCCTGTGTTTGATTGCCAAAATCTTAGGGACCGAACCGCAAAAAGTCATTTATACGGATTATAAAGATACTGAAACCGGCATAGATTTGATGAATAAAGTTATTTTGCAATATAAAAATGCTATTGCTACGGCAACTGTCGGTTTGGGAATTAAAAAAGAAGGCAACTGTGTTATTTCTGGTACTAGAGGCTATATTTACATTCCGGCCCCGTGGTGGAAAACCGAATATTTTGAAATCCGCTTTGAAGATACAAACCAAGTAAAAAAAGTGTTTGTCGAGTTCAAAGACGACGGATTGCGCTATGAAATCGCTGAATTTTTGAAATCAATCGGACGCCACAAACCAACCTATAAACTGACCGAAAAAGAAAGTGTGTTCATAGCCTCAATAATTGAGGGTTATAGAAACGATACATCAGAAAGCTGTATTCATTTATACTAACAAAAAAAAAGCTACCTTTTGAGGAGGTTTCAATATTGACAAAACAATGAAAAAAGTGTATCATATACTATGTTTTATTTAGGTTTCTGGGAGTATTGATGACAAAAACTGTAAACAGAGATAACCCTTTGCTAGATAAGAAATACTGTTACCATGGAATTCATGGTGCAATCTTTAGGTTACCTTCCATCTTAGAACATGGTATACTGCCACTTTGTGAAATTAAGAAATTAGATATTCCTGAAAATACTGATTCCCTCTGGAGTTATAATGGACAACACAATGTTTCTGTTATGATTTCTCCGCAATTTTGCCAGACAGGATCAAGTAAATTGGGACAAGATTGCAAATATGGCTATAGTTACAGTCAAGGCATTGTTTTTGTTTGTGAAACCGATTATTGGCGTGGAGATGAGGCACAAAAATCTGGCATACCTTTTGAAGCGCATACTTCACGTATTTTACCAAGTTAAATTAGAGGCATAATTTTACCAGATGAGTTTTTTTCTAAAACGATTAAAGAATGTGGATCCTTAAATATTGCATACGGTAGCTACAATGGCGTTTGTAAATCTTTTCTGCAGTATATGAAAGAAGATTGTGGTTATGAAGTTAGTGAGGGGTATGATGTATATATAAGACTTTTACGTGGAATTAGCCATTGTATTAATATGGGAAATAAAGTAGGCAATAACTTACGAAAAGATATTTTTCAAGATATGCAACAGGCTGGGCTCCTTTCAGATTTACAAGAAATAATGGGTGAAAAAATAGATAAGGAAAACAATATTGAGGACTTGAATTTAAAATTCTCACTAAAGACTAAATATTTTTGTATTAATGAGTGGGTTGTAGAAAACTTAGAGGCACGCATTTTTGAAGATTTACAAAAGGCCGTAGATAAAAAATTGGGCAAAGCAAATAGTACTTTTGCCGATATTGTAAATTTTTATATTAAAGATAAACCTCATATAAAGCTATATCACAAAGAAGAATTAGAAAAAGATGTTGAATCACACCCATTAAAATCACAACGTGAGAGGGAACCTATGAGTGGAGACGGATTTGAAAATCATCGTCTGTCTTTGATAAGAAGAACTCGCACAACTAGTCGTTAATTTCAGATAAAAACTTCCACACTCTAACAATTGTTTTTGACATAATTCCTAAAACATATGCTATCAACAAAAAAAGCTACTCACCAAGGGTAGTTTTTTTTGGCTCCGGCTGTCGGATGGCATCGCATGGCACTTTATTGCCGGCTCCTCCACTGCACTCATTTGCAAATGCTCACCGGCGCGCTTCCGCTCGCCTTTCGCTTGTAGTCAAACCAACTTCTCGTTGGTTCAAATCCGAACCGAAATCTGATAAAACAAAAAGCACCCCCACAAGGGAGATGCTTTTCGTTTTATGGCTCCGGCTGTCGGATTCGAACCAACGACCAATCGGTTAACAGCCGATTGCTCTACCGCTGAGCTAAGCCGGAATAAAAATTATTGGAGGCCGGTACCGGAATCGAACCGATATAGAAGGATTTGCAGTCCTCTGCATAACCACTCTGCCAACCGGCCTTACCGTCTCGAGCGCTTCAGCGAGTAATATATATACAACCTTTTTTTATCTCGTCAATAACTTTTTTTGCATAAAACATAAAAATGTGTTTTTTTTGTATCGTTTTGTTTTATCATCAACGTCATATAAATAGCGAAAGGCATATAAAATGAAGATAGCAATAGCATCTGACCATGGTGGTTTTGAACTCAAAGAACAAATCAGAAAACATTTTTCCTCCCTGGGGACAACTCTTGAAGATTTAGGCACGCATTCTGCAGATTCGTGTGATTATCCTGATATTGCGCACAAAATGGTTTTATGTCTTTTGCAAGGTAATGCTGATTTAGGCATTTTAATTTGTGGCACTGGCATAGGTATTTCTATTGCAGCCAATCGGTTCAAAGGTATTCGTGCCGCGATTCTTTATGATGATTTTACTGCTGAAATGGCCAAAAAGCACAACAATGCTAATATTATGGTTTTTGGCGGTCGTACCATGAAGGTTGAGGACGTCATTCGTCGCATTGATATCTTTTTGCATACCGAGTTTGAGGGAGATCGTCATAACAGACGTTTGGCCAAAATAGAGGAGGGGATATAGTTATGGATTTTGAGCGTAACTTGTCATCCGAAGACAATGAAATTTATACAGCCATCAAAGAGGAACTCAATCGTCAGCAGAACCAAATTGAGCTTATTGCCTCTGAAAACATTGTTTCTCGTGCGGTTCTCGAGGCTCAAGGCTCAATCTTAACCAACAAATACGCCGAAGGTTATCCTTTCCGCCGTTACTATGGAGGTTGTGAGTTCGTCGATAAGGTCGAAAATTTGGCCATAGAGAGGGCGAAACAACTGTTCAGGTGTGATTATGCCAACGTACAACCTCACTCCGGCTCACAGGCTAATATGGCGGTTTATGTGGCATTGTTGCACGCCGGAGATACCGTCCTCGGTATGTCTTTAGACGCTGGTGGACACTTGACCCACGGTGCCAAAGTTTCCATTTCCGGCAAATGGCTTAACTCTGTTACTTATGGTGTACGCGAACAAGATGGCTTGATTGATTATGATCAGGTTGAACGTTTGGCTCAAGAATATCAGCCCAAACTGATTATTGCCGGCGGCTCGGCGTATCCTCGCAAAATAGATTTTGCCCGTTTTCGTAAAATTGCTGACAGTATTGGTGCATATTTTATGGTTGATATGGCACATTTTGCCGGACTTGTTGCTGCCGGACTGTTGCCCAACCCATTGGATTACGCTGATGTTGTTACAACCACTACTCACAAAACTTTGCGCGGACCTCGCGGTGGTATGATTTTAACCAACCGCGAAGACATTGCCAAAAAGATAAATTCTGCGGTATTTCCTGGCATTCAGGGCGGACCGTTAGAGCATGTTATTGCCGCCAAAGCGGTTTGTTTCAAAGAAGATTTGACCCCTCAATTCAAACAATATGCCGCCAATGTCATAAACAACGCAAAAGTTCTTGGTGAAACCTTAAAAAAACGTGGTTTAGAACTGGTTTCAGGCGGAACAGACACACATTTATTGTTGGTTGACTTGCGCCCCAAGGGTTTGACCGGTGACATTGTTGCCCAAACTCTAGAGAACGCTCACATAACCTGCAACAAAAACGCTATTCCGTTTGACCCTCAACCTCCAAAGGTTACCTCAGGCATCAGGGTAGGTACACCGGCCGGCACTACTCGAGGCTTTGGAACTAAGGAGTTCGAACAAATTGGTAATTGGATTGGCGATATTGTTGACGCCATGTCGGCAGGAGACGCTGACATGGCAGTTGCTAAGGTTAAACAACAGGTTATTGCCCTATGTGCAAAATTTCCGATTTATAAGGCATAAAAATCTCTTGACTATTGCATTTATTTGCAATATTTTCAAGCAACGTTAAAAGCGTTGGATCCTTAGCTCAGTTGGTTATTTCGGCGCATACGTATTATTTATGGATCCTTAGCTCAGTTGGTTAGAGCGGGCCGCTCATAACGGTCTGGTCGCCTGTTCGAGTCAGGCAGGATCCACCATTAAAAAGGAGGAAGAACACTTCCTCTTTTTTTTGTTTAAATTTTATAGTCTCCCCAATTGTCTAAAAATAAATGCAATTTCTATCTTTTTCTCAAAGAAATTTCAATTGTTTCTTGCATTTTTTTATAGCTTAGATAAAATGTAACAACCTTTATTTTAACTAATTTTATAAGGATAACTTAATGCCTATATTGAACTGGTTAGGGCGAGATGATGCCTTAAAGACTGCGACGAACACACCATACCGCTTATTGGAAGAAGTGCCAGAGCTTGGTTATGGTGACAAAACCAAAGAAAATATGATAATTCAAGGTGATAATCTTGAAGCATTAAAGGCATTGTTACCGTTTTATGCAGGTCAAGTGAAGTGCATATACATAGATCCACCTTATAATACAGGTTCGAGGTTTACAACAGATGGTAAAAAACTGCAATATGATGATAATCTGGAGCATTCAACTTGGCTGTCTATGATGTCACCAAGATTGGAGTTATTGAGAGAGTTTTTGCGCGAAGATGGTTCTATTTGGATTTCAATAGATGATGATGAAAATCACTATTTAAAAGTGCTTTGCGATGAAATATTTGGTCGTAAAAACTTTGTTGCAAATTGTATATGGCAAAAAAAACATACACGAGCCAATGATGCCAAGTGGTTTAGTGACAATCACGACCATATTTTATGTTATGCAAAAAATAAGGAAATATGGAGACCTAACCTCTTACAAAGAAGTGATGATAGCGAAAATAATTATACTAATCCAGATAATGATCCAAGAGGAGTTTGGGCTTCTGGTCCTTGTCACGTAAAAACACCTAGCGAAAAAGATATATACCCTATAACCACACCAACTGGACGAATAGTAATGCCGCCAGCTGGTACAAGTTGGCGATTTTCTCAAGAAAAAATGGCTCAACTTATCGCAGAAAATCGGATATATTTTGGAACAACAGGAAATAATGTTCCTAGATATAAAAGGTTCTTAACTGACGTAAAAGAAGGATTTGTGCCATTAACCATATGGTTTAGAGATGAAGTTGGAGATAACCAAGAAGCAAAAACAGAAGTAAAGAAATTTAACGAAAATGAAGTTTTCACTACACCAAAACCAGAAAGACTAATGCATCGTATTCTGCATCTTGCAACCAAAGAAAATGACCTTGTGTTGGATAGTTTTCTTGGCTCAGGCACAACAGCAGCTGTGGCGCATAAGATGGGACGTCGTTATATTGGTATAGAAATGGGAAATCACGCTATAACACATTGTGTGCCTCGTTTGAAAGCTGTTATTGATGGTGAACAAGGTGGCATTTCAAAATCTGTTAATTGGCAAGGTGGCGGTGGTTTTCGGTTCTATAAATTAGGCGAACAAGTTTTTGATGCAGATGGTTGTATTAATGAAAATATTAGTTTTGAAAACTTATCAGCCCATATATGGTTTACAGAGACAAAAACACCATTTAACAAACCAGCACAGAAATCAACATATCTTGGAACTTGCGACAATGTTTCATACGCATTGCTTTATAATGGTATTTTGAGAGATAAACGAGTTGATGGCGGTAATGTCTTAACAAACAAGACCTTAAACGTGATTTTAGACGATATGAAGCACATACCATACGAAAAACTGGTAATTTATGGTGAAAGCTCTCGTATCTCTCCAGCACGCCTAAAAACCTTGCATATTGAATTTAAACAAACCCCTTATGACATCAAAGCGAGGTAGATGATGGCTGAGCGAATTTTATTTCATTTTGATATAGAGAAGAACTATTTACCAGTAAATGACTTTGTTATAATGGCAAATAGCTTGCAAAAAGTTAGTTCAGCGATAGTTGGACAATGTTATAAAAATGCAAAATATGAAATATCTGTTTGTCCAGCCGAAATGGCTCATTCAAAGGATGGTTTGGTGGTCTTTTAGTAGGAGCTATATTAGTAAATCCTCTTGAAGAATATATGAGTGGTTTTATTAAAGGATTAACAGGAAAAGCACCTTCTGAATATGGCGAAAATCACGGAGAAATGGTAAAAGATTCAATTATTGGCTTTTATTCGCAAGATACAGAACAATTAAAGATTCCGCAAGAAATAAATTTAGATATTGCCATTAAGGCAAAAAGCGATTTCTATACAATGTGTAGCAAAAATATAGATATTAAAGGAATTGGTTTTACAAATGATAGAAATTTTATCATTAAGCGTCCTGATTTGCCTCGGTATATCTCGCAAGATATTATTCGAGAGCTTCCTGATACCTTAGTTTTGCAAGAGTTAACTATATACAAACCAGTTAATATTCCATCGGATAATCAATGGTCATTTAAGGATAAGAAAACTAAACAAAATTTAAATGCGAATATCACAGATGAAGAATTTAAAAATGATTTCTTATTAGGACAGTATCCTTTAAAATCAACAAGAAACAACGATATTATAACGGCATTAGTTCGTTATGAAAGACAGATGATAAACGGTGAAGAAAAGGTTGTTGGTAAGAAAATAGATACCGTTTTCAAATTTAACGATACCGAAATTAAACCTATTCCTAAGCAACTTCTATTCAATTTACCACATCTTAGTCAGTCACAAGATGAGCCTGAATTGGATTTATTTGATATAAGGTAAAATGCTATGCAACTGAAAAACTATCAAAATAATACGCTTAATGTTTTACGCAAGTTCTTTGAACAAGCTCGTATCTGCGGTCATCAACAAGCCTTTGAAAATATTGTTTCAGACCCAGAAATCAGTTATCGTTTAGGAAAGTTGAAAAGTCCTTATACGGTATGGTCGACAATACCGAATACGCCAAGGGTTTGCTTAAAAGTTCCGACTGGTGGTGGTAAAACAATTATAGCAGCCCACGCTCTTAAAATAGTCAGTGAAGTATGGATGGAGCGTGAATTTCCGATAGTTTTATGGTTTACGCCATCTGATACAATACGCCAACAAACCGCAGAAGCTTTGAAAAATCCAAGACATCCGTATAGAGAAGTATTAGACGAGCAATTCGGTGGTCACGTTAAGGTTTTTGATATTGATGAAAAGTTTAATATTCGTCCAGCTGATATAGAGCAAAACTTATGTATTGTCGTATCAACCATTCAATCATTTACTAAGAAAGATACAGCAAAATATAATGTTTATAAACATAATGAAAACTTAGAGCCACACTTTACGCATATTACAGCTCAAGAAGGTATGGAAAGAGATGAAAAAGGTCAGTTGAAGTATTCTTTTGCAAACCTATTGTATGCTCAAAGACCAATAATGATTGTGGATGAAGCGCATAATGTGGTTACAAATTTAAATGCGGAAATGCAAGGGCGTATCAATCCTTCGGCAATTATTGAATTAACAGCGACACCAAGGTTGCAAAACAACACGCTTTATAATGTGTATGCGACAGAACTTAAAGAAGAAGAAATGATAAAACTTCCGATTGCATTAACTGAACATAATAATTGGGAGCCTGCTGTTACCGAAGCTATTGCAAAACGAGATGAACTAGAAAAAGCCGCTGGACACGAAAAAGAATATCTGCGCCCGATTTTGTTGTTTCAAGCCCAAGACATCAAAGGTGAAGTTACGGTCGAAAAACTTAAAGATAATTTGATTAACGTACAACAAATTCCCGAAGAACAAATTGCTATTGCAACTGGTGACCAAAAAGAGCTTGATGGCGTTAATGTGTTTGATAAAAATTGTCCGATACGCTTTATAATTACTGTTCAAGCCTTAAAAGAAGGTTGGGACTGTTCTTTTGCATATGTGTTGTGCTCATTGGCTAATGTTCAAAGCGATACGGCAGTTGAACAATTGCTCGGTCGTGTTATGCGTATGCCTTATGCCAAGAGCCGTAAAATATCGGCATTAAATAAGGCTTATGCTTATGTATTGTCACCAAAATTCGGTGTGGCTACTGATTGTATTGTTAAAAAACTAGGTGATAAAGGTTTTTCTGATGATGAAGCTCTAAGTGTGGTCGAACAAAAGCCAATATCAAATAACTTATTTAGCAGTAATCCACAACCGAATAAAGTTATATTAAAACCAGAAACAGTTATAAAAGCACAAGATTTACCAACGACGGTTACGCTAACAAGAGAGACCGACGGAGCGCAAAGCATTACCTTTACTCCTCAAACTACGCAAGAAGATATTGAAAAAGTTAAACTTGTGCTGAATGATGATAATGCAAAGTTTGAACTGGAAAATAAATTTGCTAATTATAAGAAAGAACAAGAAGAGCCATCACCAGCTAAAAATGGTGAAAAATTCAAAGTTCCGCAAATGATGGTTGAATTGCAGGGCGAGCTTGAATTGGCTGACCCAGAGATTGTTTTTGAGTATTTTGATTGGGATTTAAATGATTATGCCCCATATCAACTTAATGAAAACGAGTTTACAATAACGAAACAAGGCAATGGTTTTATGATTGATATTGATAACCATAGCTTAAAATATTCTCCGACAGGTGAAGACCAATATGAAATGGCATTTATGAGTGTTGATAACTGGACAGCTGAAAATTTAGTTAGATGGTTAGATAAACAACTCAGAGATTCTTATTTTTCGCAAGCTACAATGGTTAAATGGCTGTCCGATGTTGTCAACTACTTAATAGAGCATAGAGGGCTT
>JAEEGL015874865.1_pt1 | contig 22575 bp, 10 predicted proteins | sample 9134231 | NCBI WGS metagenome assembly JAEEGL01 (sample SAMN16246548, study PRJNA631951) | gut metagenome | biome: gut microbiome; feature: rumen; material: fiber-attached | host: Bos | place: Iran: Karaj | collected 2018-10
AGGCGGACCGCCGCCCTTGCGTTCTGTGTTTATGTGCCTCTATCTGAAGGGGCAGAAGAAACAAAAAGTGCCCAAGGAGATGCCTCAGACACTGTGATACGTGAAACTGTGATTTCCTCAGCGGAAAACTTGAAAACTTTCTACTTGAATTATAGCAGAGTTCACCAATGAATGCAAGCCCTTTCGGAAAGTATTTCGGCGCATAATGTGTCGGAAAGTATTTCGGCGCATAATGGTCGTATCCCGTAAGAAAGTTTTATATGAATTTTGGCGAAATGGCATGATCTTCGGGTCATGCCGTTTCTTTTTCCATCAGCGTGTCCAGGGGGATGAAGCCTACCAGATCATAGCAGATGTGGATACTCTGGCGGCGCTGGCCGTCGGTTTTATCCGGGGCGCCGACATAGATTGCTTTGATCAGGTCATGCACCGCGTAGGCGGTGAGGCCGTCCAAGCCTGCGTAGTTCTTGATCCGCTGAACAAACTGGTCCAGATTCTGATGCTGTTCTTCCTGTGATGTAATCTCCTGCCGCAGCCGTTCCACAGCCGTCTTCAAGGTCTTCTGCTCATCCTCATAGCTCCGGCTCATCACATCGAAGCGCTCATTGCTTACCTTCCCGGAAACATTGTCTTCGTACAGCCGCATGAACAGCCGGTCCAGCTCCTGGATGCGCTTTTCCGCCTTGTCAAGCTGCTTGCGCATGACACGCAGGGCCTCCTCGTTCTCTGTTCGCAGCCGGAGCTCCATCTCCGCCCGGAAATGCGCCTCGAAGCGGGTGACGTATTGGATCACCTGCTTCATGTGCTCCCAGACCAGTTCCTCCAGGACAACGGCCCGGATGAAGTGCGCCGAACAGGCCTCCCGGTTCTTGCGGTAGGTGGCACAGACGAAATGGTCCTGCCGTTTTTCAAAGTAGTTGGTGGTACAGTAGCGCATCTTTGCCTTGCAGTCGGCGCAGAACAGCAGGCCGGAGAACATGTGAGATTTTCCGGTTTTGCATCTCCGGTGCCGCTGGGATCGGATCTCCTGCACCTTGTCGAACACCTCCTGCTCAATGATCGCCGGGTGGGTGTTATAGAAGACAAGCTGCTTGTCGATGGGCGTCTGCCGGGTCTTCTTGTCCCAGATGGAATTGGTGTAGGTCTTGAAGTTCACGGTGCAGCCGGTGTACTCCCGCTGCTCCAGAATCTGCGCCACGGATTTGGCGCTCCAGAGATATGGGTCCTCGGGCGCAGGGCGGGTGGACTTGCGGCCTTCCTTTTCCAAATAGGCGGTGATTGTCAACACCCTCTCGTTCCGAAGCTGCGTGGCGATCTGACCGGGGCCTCGGCCCTCCATACAGAGGTCAAAGATGTGCTTTACAACCTGAGCGGCCTCATCGTCCACAATCCAGATGTTGTGATCCTCCGGGGACTTCTTGTAGCCGTAAGGAGGACGGGAGGACGTGGGCTCGCCCCGTTCGCCCTTAGCCTTGTTGAAGGCGCGGATCTTGCGGCTGGTGTCCCGGGCGTAGAACTCGTTGAACCACATGCGAATGCCGGCGAAGTCGTTGTCCACGCTGTTGGGATTCAGGGTGTCGAAGTTGTCGTTGATGGCGATGTACCGGACGTTGTGCTTGGCGAAGGTGATGTTGATGAACATACCCGTCATGGTGGAGTTACGCCCGAGCCGGGACAGGTCCTTGGTCAGGACCGTCTCCACCCGGCCCGCTTCGATCTCGTCCAGCATGGACTGGAAGCCGGGTCGGTCATAGTCCGTTCCGCTGTACCCGTCGTCCTCAAAGAACACCGGATTCGCCATATGGTGATCATGAGCGTATGAACTGAGGATGCGTTTTTGATTCGATATGGAATTTGACTCCCCATCCAGGGAATCCTCCTGCGAGAGACGGCAGTATAACGCGGTGATTTTTTCAGTTGCCCTTACCATTGAAATATCCTCCTTTTCGGGGGCAACTGTCTGCACAGGATTGGTCGACTTCATTATAGCACAGTTCTCTTCGTTTGTCATTCACAATCCTCCCCGTTTTTCGTCATCACACGCAGAAGCTTTTTGTTCAAAAGCTCCGTTCCGTCGTAGCTGCCGGTCACGGTGTAAACCGTTCCGCCGATCTCCCTCCGGATGAACACATCCGGGAGCCAGTATGCCTCGATGTTTCTGGCGACGATCTGGCCGTCGTCGCTGAAATGTACAGTTTCTTTTTTCATTCAAATCTCTCCTTTCGATTTTTATGTCTTATAATTCGTTTCCAATGTGGTGCTGTTTGGCAGGTCGCTGGGGCTGCGGCTGACTTCGATTTCGTTCCTGCATCAGCTTGGCCTCGCTCAGCCTGTCTTCGATGGAGACCTTTTCCGGCTCCGGTTCCTCCGGCACGACGCGGCTGACATAGAAGCGAATGGTTTTCAGCTCCTGGAGCTCGGCCTTAATCGGTTCAAGCTGCGGGGACGCCTGCTTGATCTTTGCTTCCAGCCGGGCGGCCTCGGCCTTCAACGCTTTCAGATCGACATCGGTGCCTCCGTTCACCTTCTTCAAAAGCCGCAGGGCCTTGTTGAAGCGCTCCAGCTCGGCGCTGTGGGCCAGCCGGAACTTGTCCTTCGCCTTCTGGTAGTTTTTCTTCATGTACTCTGTGTGGATGGGCTTGAGCTTGGAATAGGTAATGAACGCTTCCCGGATCGCGGCGATATCCGTCATTCGGCGCTGGGCTGCTTTGATCGTTTTGCTCAGTTCCGCATATCTGGCTTCCAGGGCTCCGACATGTTCATGAAGGGCGTCCAGGGTGATCAGATCGTGACTGCGCAGATACTGGATGGCGCTCATCAGCTTTTCGTAATCCTTGGCAGCACCGCTGAGCTTCGCGCGGGAGGACCAGTCGGCGCGCTCGTCACTACGCAGCTGATAATACTCCGCCAGCAGCTCCGGCAGCATCGGCTGCTTCATCTTCTCCAGAACTGATAGCAATGATTGTTTTCGTTCCCGGAGCTCTGCCAGCCAGTCCTTCAAGCCGCGCAAGATGCCGCGGATGGAATTCAGCAATTTGTTCGTTTCCCGGATCTCGCGGTTCAGATTTCCGATATCCGTCTCGATGCCCTTGGCCTCCATGTGCGCCACCGCCGGCCCCATATGAACGGTAGGGATCTGCTCGACGCCTTGCCGCTCATACGATTTGAGACTCACACGCTCCGGCCTGTCGTTTCGTTCCAGATACGCGTTCTGGATCTCCTCCCAGGCATGCCGCCAGAGCTCGCAGTCTCCGGGATCATTCCAATCGTTGGTGTAAACCTTTCGGCATCTCCATCCCCCGCCGGGATAGCGGGTCCGTTCTCCGTTCTCGTCCAGCAAATACTCCTTTTTCGATTTCTCCATCCACCGGCCCGTGTCATCCAAGGAGCGCATGGTCAGCAGGATATGGGCGTGGGGGTTGCCGTCGCCTTTGTCGTGGATTGCAAAATCAACGCACATGCCTCGGTCAACAAAGCTCCTTTGGCAGTATTCCCGGACCATCTGCGGATACTGTTCCCGCGGGACCTCGACGGGCAGGGCCATCACGATCCGGCGTGCGAGCTGCGCATTCCATTGGGGCTCGGCGGTTTCTGCGGAATTCCAAAGCACGCTTCTCTCATAAAACGATTCCGGCGCGTTTGGCGGGAGCAGGATTTCGGAATGCAGGACTTCCTTCCGTTTGTAATGGTAATTCTTCGTTTTCTGATCATATTCGCAGAACAGCCTGCTGCCGCTTTGGTAAGCGGCGGAGGCCACAACGGACCGTCCCTGGCTGCGCTTGATGATCGTCAGATCAAAATGCGGACACGGCAATCTATCACCTCCGTTCCTGCCGTGCAGATTGATCTGGCTGCGTTTTTGCAAACGGTCGGATCTACGGTTTTTGGGTTTCGGTTCTTTCGTCACGCTCGAGGCTTCGATGCAAGCAAGCGACTTGCACCGAAGCGAGAGCCCGCAAAGGGATAGCCGCAAAGCGGCGCAAGGGGGACGCAGGTCCCCTTGGGATGAAATCTGACAGACGGACGCAGGACGGCAGACAGATTTCATCGGGCTCCCCGCAGGGGCCCTCGGAGAGCGCAACACCCCTCGGCCCCCCGCAAAGCAGATGCTTTGTGGGGAGAGGAGCCGCAACGGAATGAGTTAGCTTTCCCGTTTACGGGGAAGCGAGGGATATGGAGTTTGCGGCGACGAGGGGTATAATTGCGCCCTGCTTCACCGCAGGGTTTTAACCTCCGTCCGTTTCCGGCATTTCTTTCCGCGCCTCGATCATGGACGTCAGCTTCTTTTGTGCGGGCTCATTGTTGAACAAAAACGAAAGCAGCTCCATTACGTCTTCGTCAGTCAGCACTCCCGGCTCTCGGAGAAAGCGCTCCAGCATTGCTCCTCGGGTACAAAGGCGGTGGGTCCGCTCGTTTCGGGTCAGCCGCGGGATCGTCTCCCGAAGCAAACGCTTCTCCCGGTCAGAGTAGTACTTGATCTGCTTCTCGGTTTTCTCAACCTCCGCCTGCAGTGCTTTCATGGTTTCCAGATTGTGTTCGTTTGGCATGTAACCTCCTTTCCGCGCTGATTGCGCTTTGTAGTTTTGTAACGGCTGAAAAAAGTGACAGCAGTTATTCACAAATAGGGATTTCTGCTTTTCTCTCTTGTTAGCTCTCCCGTCCCCCTGATATATTTATGTCATATTTTCTGAAAAACCGGCAAATCGCAGGACAAGGCCATTTCAAAAAACTGGACAAGCTGTTTTCGGCAAAAGGAAAGCCAGAAACACTTGCTTGGAGCATGATATAGCTCCGTAACAATCAGCTTCCTGTTCGCCGTTGCGCGACCAAGGATCAATATTCAGTTGTTGCAACGGCAGCATAGATTTGCCGCTAAAAAGGCCTCTATAATACAGAAGAAATCCGGCGATTTTAGCCCCTGTTTTGCTCTCAATTTTGAAAAATTCACAAATCGTTTACAATGACCAGCCTGCCGGTTTCCGCTTTTGCTTGATTATTCGGGCAAAAACAGCCACAAACCACAAATCCCGCAAAAATGCAAGAAAAGAAAAATGCCGCCCGGGAAAATTGCAAAAATGCAATTTTCTCAAGCGGGCATAATGATAATCTCTTCAATTCAGGCGCTATATCTCTTCAATTCAGGCGCTATAATGCTGTTGAAATAGCGAAGAGAATCAAGTATAATAGAAAAGAAAAATCTGGCCAGACGTTATTGGGGGGTGGTGCAGGGTGGACATGTCTGACGAGGCACTGTATGCGCGGTATCTGAAGCAGGGAGACAACGACGCGCTGCGCTGCCTGCTGGAGCGGCACCGGGAGGGGCTGACCCTGTTCCTCTTTGGCTTTGTCCGCAATGCCCAGGACGCTGAGGAGCTGATGCTGGACGCCTTTGCGGAGGTTGCCACAGGCCCCACGGTTTTCTCCGGAAAAAGCAGCTTCAAAACCTGGCTGTTTTCCGTTGGAAAGCACCTGGCTTTGAAGCAGCTCAGACGGCAGCGGCACGATGCGCTCTCAGAGCTTCCTGATCTGAAAAGCGCTGCCGAACCGGAGCTCCAGCTTCTGAAGGAGGAGCGAAACCGGCAGCTGTACGCCGCGCTGGAGCGAATCGCGCCGGAGTACCGGGAGGTCCTTCTGCTGCAATACATGGAAAACATGACGCCTGCGGAAATTGCCCAGGTCCTGGGAAAGCGAATCGGTCAAATCTATAATCTGATCAAGCGAGGCAAGCTCGCCCTGCGGTCAGAGCTGGAAAGGATGGGGTTTTCTTATGCGGAATACTGACGAGCAAATGCAGGAGATCCTTTCCCGGGCCGGGAATCTCCGGGCCAGGCGGAATCTGAAAAAGCGACTTTGGCTCAGCGGCGGAAGCTGCGTTCTCTCCCTGGCGCTGTTGATATTCGTGGCCGTCTGCCTGCGGAAGCTGTCTGCCCTGACGGAAGCCTCTACCCCGGGAGAATATGGCAGCCTGATCCTCGGGACGCCGGCCTTGGGATACGTGCTCATCGGCCTTTTGTGCTTTGTCCTCGGCGCTTCAGCGGTGCTGTTTTGCCTGAGTCTTCGACGCTGGAAGGGGCGTGATTTGTGATGGAGCTTTCCACCCTGCAAAACCTGCTGTCCATCCTCAGTTGTGTGGAGCTGACGGTTTTGATCGCAATCTCTGTGGGTCGCCTGTCCTTTCGCCGCTCTATGGCGCTGGTTTTCTTTACCTTTGCTTTGGTGAGCTTGCTCATGAGCGGCCTGTACTGGCTGGCCTACGATCTGCTGCGGCCGGATACAAGAATGCCCTTTGCGGCCAATGAGTTCGGCGAGATCGGAGGCTTTCTGCTCCTGGCCTCCGCCCTGAACGCAGTCTTCCGTGGCCGCTTCGCCGATGCCCGCAGAGAGATCGTCTGCGCCGCGGTCTTTGCCGCGGCCAGCACGACTTTGTGGATCGGCTGGTCCGGCGAATGGGTGGAGGACGTGCTGGTGGGCTTGAGCTTCGGGTATTATCTCTGCGTCTGCGTCCGCTCTCTCAAGCAGTCCGGGGCGCTTTCCCGGCTGGAATGGCGAGCCCTGGGCGTGCTTGCCCTGCTGCTTCTGCTGCTGCAGGGGATGACCTTTGTGCTGCCGGAGCCCTGGCCAAGCGGCGCGGATTACGGCGCCTACGCGGTGATGTTCTCGGTGCTTGTCTATGGCCTGATCAAGCTGATCCATACCCTCCGCCGGGGGCGGGATGCCGCGGCGCAGTTCGCTCTTGTGGCCGCCGTCTGGGCATGGTCCGTCAGCACCATGTACATGAGCACGGATTTCTTCTATCTGGCGGCGGTGCTTAGCTATTTATGCTGTACGCCGCTGATGCTGGTCGCCCTGCACAGAGAGGAGGCGACGGCATGATCTATGCGGAAAACATCCTCCTGTGCATCGCTGCACCGCTGCTGCTGTCGTTACTCTTTGTGCACGGACCGGTCCGGCGCTATGTGCTGGCCTTTGTGGCCGGAATGATTGCCTGCTTACTCGCGGCTTATGTGACGGGCTTCCTCCGCCTGTTGATCTCCTGGGAAGAAACCGACGTGCGGATCTTCCTGTCGCCGGTGGTGGAGGAGCTGATCAAGCTGCTTCCGCTGCTGATCCTGCTGCTTCTGTCTGAGCAGAAGGACGACGCTCTGCTGCTGCTTGCGGCGGCGCTGGGAACCGGGTTTGCCACCTTTGAGAACTGCTGCAGTCTGCTCAGCTCCGGGTCCATCAGCCTGTCCTTCGTCATCATCCGCGGGCTGGCGGTAGGCGTTATGCACATCGTCAGCGTGGCGGCCCTCAGCCTGGGGATCATTGCGGCAAGGCGTTTACAGGCCCTGTCTCTGCCAGCCTTCGTCGGCGCCTTTTCCTTGTCCGTGATTTTCCACGGCCTGTACAACCTGCTGGTTTCCGTTCCCGGCGTTTCCTCTTACATTGGTTTTTGCCTCCCCATTCTGGCCGCAATTGCCATCTACCATCCATATCACCGCCTGCGTATGCAGAAGGAATAATTCACCCGGTTTCAATCCTGCCTTCCCTCGGAGGGCAGGATTTTTTTATTTTTTTAGAATTTGGGTGACTAATTATCCCTGTTTTTGGTACTAACCGGTGTAAGGAGGTTGATTTCCATGAACTACACCTCATCGGAAGCTCTGGAACAGGTTCTGGAGCGCAGGGACCGTCTGCAGAGGAAGCGGGAGCACCGGCGGCTTGGCTGGTTCAGTCTGGGCCTGTGTGTCGTCTTGCTGGTGCTGACGCTGACAGTTTCGTCAATTCCGGTTACCGGACATGACGGCTCCGGCACCGCGACCATGGGCTCCTTCCTGCTGGAGGAAAAAGCGGGTGGGATCTTCGCTGTCGTTGTGCTGGCGTTCCTGTTCGGCGTGCTGATTACCCTGCTCTGTATCCGAAAAAGAAAGACACCCGAAAAGGCAGAAAAAACAATGGATTCCCAATACGTTGAAAACGGAGGAAATCAGACATGAAACACACAATCAAACGCATGATTGCCCTTCTTCTCACGATCTGTATGCTCGGCTCGGTTCTGCCGCTGCAGATTTGGGCGGAGGAGGCGCAAGAAGCTGTGCAGCCAGTCAAGCAGGGCGAGCAGCCGGCAAGCCTGGTCACACCGGAGGGTGAGATTCCCGCAGAGGAAGATTGGGATGAGGAATACCCATACGGGACCTTTGCCTTCGGCACCTACCAAGCGGACCTGGGTGAGCCCGGGGCTGTGGACAAGGAAGGCCAACCGCTGAATCAGACGATTCTGCTGCCGGTGTACCGTGTCGGCGGTTCCGTTGGCAGAGCCACCGTAAAGATCACCTACGCCCCCGCCGTCACGACAGACGAGACCGGAACCCAGCCCGTCTATGACTATGCGGCCTCCGGCAAACTGGATCTGCTGCTGGAAACCGAGGACGCCAATCCTCTGGCGCTCTACCAGACCGTAGGGCTTCCCAAGGCGGAGCGGGAGATGCAGCCGGCACCCGGCGTGGGAATCCGATCCCATACCGACGACGATGGAAGCATGCTCATCTCCCTCACCGACGCGGAGGAGGCCGCGGGTTATCGCTGGCAGTACAAGGGCCTCGCCGGAGGCTGGCAGGATGTGGAAGGCGGAACGGAGGCAACTCTGAAGCTCACCATGGACGATTGCAGCGCCCTTGGCATCACGGACTTCGACGGCCTGGACTTCCGCTGCATCCTGACGGTGGAGGACTTCCTGCTCTGCTCCATCTCCTTGATGGGGGAGAGCTTTGCCCCGTACCCCGAGGCAGGTCCTGCGCCGGAGGGGCTGACCGCCCCGGAGGAGCCCACCTTCACAGCGGTGGAATTTGCCGGGGACTACGACGTCTATGAGTTTTCGTTGACCTTTGCCGATGGCGAGACCGTGAAGTATCTCCGCGTCACCGCCCTGGATGACGACATCCCGGAGCTGCCCGAGCTGGGGCTGTTCACCATCGTGGGCTGTGAGGGCGGCGCTTGCAGCGACCTGTGCAACACCCTGACCCTGATGGTCTCCGACAATGAGGAAGGGGACCCCTCCGAAATCGGCTTTACCCTCTCTGCCGTCACTGTGGACCGGGCGGAGGGCGTCGCCTGGGCTACCGTCCGACGTACCGGCGGCACCAGCTACAACGTCACCGTGGATTACACCACCGAGGACGGCACCGCCAAGGCGGGCGAGGACTACGCTGCGAAATCCGGCACCCTGGCCTTTGCCGGCTCCATCGACGAGATCACCGTTCCCATCGAGCTGATCTCCGGCGAGGAAACAGACGAAAAGACCTTCACGTTGAAGCTCTCAAACGTCAAGGGCGGCGGCACGGAAGCACTGTGCAGTCTGGAAAACGATACGATTTCTTTCACCTTGACGGGCGAATCGCCAAAAGGGGAGAGCGGCCAGAACCTGGCCTCCGTCCTCTCCGGCGCTGACGGAAAGGACGCCAGCGACCGTTTGAGCGTGGAGGAGAAAGCGCTGATCCCCACCGATGAGCCCCAGCGGGTGGACGTGCGAATGCCGGACAGCGAGCATCTGACCGCCGAGCTCACGCAGGAAAGCAAAACCCGCATGATGGTGGTGAACACCGGCTATCAGTTCCGCCGCCCGGCAGCCTCCGTCTACGACGCCCCGGTCAACGGCAGCTACTACTGGCACGACTGGGAGCTGGTGGCGGGCAGCAACACCGCCGGCGGCACCGCAGTGGAAAAGGAAGCTGTCAACGCTGTGGACTACACCGGCCTGTGGAGCTACATGGTTTACACGTATGAAAACAAGACCTTGAATCCGATCACCTTCGGCGCCAGCGAAAGCAAGACTGGCATAGACAAAAACAAAGCCGAGACCTTTGTCCGCCACTACTACAGCAAAACCAAGGACGATCCCATGTTCTCCAGTTACCTGGAGCTCCAGGCCAACTTCGGCGGTTCCGCGGATCACACGATCTCCAAGGCCGGCGACCTCTACGACCAGGCGGTTTTGATCACCTATCTGGACCAGGTGGGCATCAAAAAGAAGAGCGGCAGCGGCAGCTTCTACGTCAACCCTGGCATGGGCTTCATGGCCATTCCTCATGACGATTCTGTGTATTCCACCGGCCAGGTGAATTATGCGATTGCCTACCTGCCCACCACCAGCACCGTCGGTTTCCCCCACTGGATGAGCAGCCAGGGCAACAACAGCAGCACCTGGACCATGACCTATCCCCACACGCTCGTCAGCGGGGATTACACGGATACGAGCTGGCCCGACGACGGCAAGCTGTCCTCCTTCGCCGTCCCCCTGGGCACCGATCTCTGCCTCTGGTTCTCCTATGAACCCTACAATTCCAGCGGCAATCTGCTGGGCAACATCGAGGACGCCAACGAGGTCGCCCAGAACGGCGGCTACACCGCCATCGACATTGTGACCTACCGGCTCCACCGCCGGGTGCTGCAAAACACCGCCTCCATCCCCGTGGTTGCCTACACTGCCAACGACCCGGACGAATCCGGCAAGAACACTTGGGCCGCCATCCCTGCAAACAGCTCCATCTACACGTCGATCAGTCCCAAGCTCTCCCTGGTGCCGGGGCAGGGCGGCGTAGACGCCAGCGGCCGTATCTACGTGGGCTCCACCTTTGAGGTGGACGCCTCGGCCATGCCGGCGGGCTACTCCATCGCGGAAAACGGCCTGTTCTTCACCAAGACCGTGGGCAATACCACCACCCGGGTGGGTACCGCAACCTACCTGGGCGGCAGCAAGTGGCAGATCGCCCTGCCCAGAGAGGGTATCACCCAGGACGACCTCACCGCCACATACAAGCTCAACCTCTTCCTGGAGCGGTCCCAGACCATTGAGATCGACCTGGGTCCCTCCGTGGCCCGGACGGACGGCGTGGCCAACGCCGGCGCCGTGGAGACCGCCAAGACGGAGTTCCTCAAGAATACCGCTGACATCAATTGGTCCAAGCTGAACGTGGACGGCAACGGTCTGCCCAGCCCACAAAACGGCGTGTATTTCAGCCAGACCATGACCTCCTATCTGCCCTCCACGGGCCTTTCCCTCAGCCTGAAGCCGGGCACCGAAGCCACCTTCACCACCACCCAGAGCTTCAAGAACGTACAGCTTGTCAACTTCCACCAGGACGAGCGGGACGTCATCCTTTACAACGGCAAAGCCTATAAGGGCAACGAGGACATCCGGCTGTCGGAGTCTGACTTAGGCGCGGCATCCATTCACTTCATCTACTACCACCGGGACTATCTCACGGCGGTCTCCCCCATGTATGTGGAGATTGACCACGTGGAGCTCTACTATGACGGTGACGCTGACGGCAAGATCTCCGGCGATGTGGACGGCAACAATCTGTTCCAGGTGGACCCCGAGAGCAAGGACGAGCTGATCACCAGGAATCTCAGCGGCGACTACCCGGAATCCACCTTCAAGCCTGTGGTCGTCCGGGAATATGACGAGGATGGAAAGGTGACCAAAACCACCGTCTATCCGTATTATCTCAAGGTTTTCTACACGATGCGGCCCCGGGCCCTCAAAATGCCCGCCGGCGCCACCAGCGGCGACCGGGCGCAGATCTTACCGGCAATTACCACAGCCATCACCGACGATACAGCTTACAAGAGTCTCACCGCGGAGCAGAGGAGCTACCGCTACGTCCACGGCAATCACGCGGATGAAAAGCTCATGTACGGCCAGGACGCGTCCTTGATGGATTATCTGGATATCCCCCTGGGCGGCGACGTGGGCACCGTCTTCTACAGCTCCACCACCCAGGCGGTCCGGGATAAGAACGGCAAGATCACCGGCGCCACCACCAAAGAGACCTACACCTGGGACCCGGATTACCGGGGCTACCTGCTGGTTCCCTTCGGCAATCCTACGCCCGTGGCGGATACCGACAACATTACCGGGCACTCCGTGGAGATTGCGGGGGAAAAGGTGACGATGAACGCAGCCACCGGAGCATTTAATTACAGTGCCGACGGCCTGCGCAAGATGAACGGCTTCCTGGGTGCCATGGTGGGACGCTCCACCTTCGCCCTGGGGGTGCAGCAGCAGAGTGTGCCCCTGAACAGCATTGAGAGCCTGAAGCAGATCCAGCCCGAGAATATCACTGTGGGCACCGTGGCCACCGTTCCCAACGGCGACTCGGTGATGAACCAGACCGCCGGCGGCGAGCCCGGCAACAACGACAGCGCCGGCCCCGGCGAGGACTCCGGCTACCCTGAGTTCAACGCGGATCTTGGCACTGAGATGCCCAGCCTGGAGCTGGAGCTGGGCGACTATGCCACCCTGATCATGGACGGCTATCAGATCGGCTTCGCCATAGGCATTCCCATTTATAAATACGAGGACACCAGCTACTCCGGCTCGGAGACGACCAAAAAAGGCACCGACGGCTCCACCATAGAGAGCCACGTGGACGAGAACGGCGTCTACCACGAGACCAAGACCTCCGAGGATAAAAAGACCATTACCGAGACCACCAGCACCCCGGACGAGAAGGACCCCAACAAGCGCACCGTGGTCCAGGTCAAGGAGACCACCGACGACAAGGGCAACAAGTCCTACGAGACCGTCACCGAGCAGCAGGAGAAGAAAACAGACCCGAAGACCAAAAAGGAAACCTGGGAGACCACCGACAAAACCACCACCAACACCAAGCCTCCCGCTCCCTCCCAGGAGCCGGAAAAGTCCAAGGGCGAGAAGTTTAAGGAAGGCTTCAAGGAGGCCAACGGAGGCATGCAGACCCTGGCAGAGTTTGCCAAGGCCTGCAAAACCGGAAAGCTGGATGAGCTCAAGGACTTCTTCTCCGGTGCCTTTGAGGACGACAGCCTGAAGAACGCTAAGAACGGCAACTGCACATCCACCAAGGTGGAGGTCGCCTTCACGGTGCAAATCTCCATCATGTTCGAGTACAACCCCATTGACAACTGCCACTACTTCAAGTCTGCCGGCCTTGCCGCCAGCCTGGGCATCGAGGTTTCCGCGCAGCACCGGTTCTCCGCCTTCCCTCTGGCCTACGTCTATGTGAAGCTGGGCATTGAGGTGGAGGTGGCGGTGTCCCTGTCCTGCATCCGCAATCCAAAGCTGGGCACGGCCATCAAAACCTTCCGCCAGGGCAGTCTGGCCGAGCTCTCCTCCGGCAAGCCTCTGGTGTTCGACCTCAACATGAAAAAGACCAACGGCGTGAAAATCCGGGGCTTCCACATTGACCTGCTGGGATCGGTATACATGGAAATCTATGATAACCCGAGCCTCACCGGCGAGCCTCTGGCGGCCGGCGCCCTCTCCGGCGACGGCACCGAAAAAGAGGTTCTGCTGGAGGACTACGACCAGGTAGTCTATATCCGGCTGACGCCTCTGCGGGGCACGGTGGTGGCCGAAAACCTCCGGCCCGTTACCGGCGCGTCCAGCAAGGTGGTCTTCGACGGCGTGAACATTACGCCCAGCATCGAGCTGGAGGCCGGCGTGGGCATCGGCATCGAGCTTCTGAAGTTTGAGCTCTTCGTCAAGACCAGTGTGGCCATCACCCTGACCATGGGAGGCTATCTGGAGGAGACGGACCGCTACGAAGGCTTCTATGTCTCCAGCTTTGAGTGGGGCCTGTGCGTGGGCTTCAACGTCACCGCCCTGTTCTTCAACTATTCCATGGACGCCATCGGCATTTCCGTGGAAGGCGCTCAGCACGGCACCGGCGGCTACTTTGACTGGCACATTGCTGCCACTGCCCTGAACGGGGACAAGGAGCTCTGGTCCAAGGACACCTACACCGCGGCCGACGGCAAAGCACTGGGCACCGAGGAGCCTGAACCCCCGGAGGACAACAACATCGGCCCTCTGGATACCGAATTTTGCTATACCTTCGGCGGCTTCCCCAACAACGCCAATTACTACTCCGCCCTGCCGATCACCCTGACAGACCAGGGCTTCCCCGATGACTGCGGCTGGGAGCTCAAGGAAAACGTGGCGGCCTGGGAATGGGACGGCGGCGAGTTCAAGGGGGAGATCCCCCAGGACGGCGACCTGTGCAAGGCCACCCGGGACAGATGCTACGTTGAGTTCCCTGTCCCCGAGGGGGCTGAGGAGATCTTCGTGTTCTTCGACGGCAAGATCGACATCCAGTGCGGCGGCTACAACGAAATTGGCGTCAAGAAATCTCCTGCCAAGATCCCGGTGAGTGCCTCTGCCGAGGGTGTGCGGCTGACTGTGACCAAGGGCACCCTGCTGGACCGCTGGGGCGTCACGGAGGACGAGGAGGATTGCAGCGGCAAGGCCGCTGAACCCGCCCGGAATCGTACAGATCTGAACGACGCTGGCCTCATCCACGTCACTGGGCCTAAGGATGTCTCCGCAACCCAGCAGGTCAAGTCGGCCGGTCAGTCGGACACAAGGGCCATCACGCCCACCGGTACAGCGGACTTTGAGCTCTCCGGCTACAACACCGCCGGCGACGCCAAGAAGCTGGTTTCGGGCTTGCGCAACGGCTACAGCTACAAGCTCTTCCAGGCGGATGGCGAAAACTACATCCTGTATCCTTTGATGCTGGACGGGGCCGCCCAATTGGTCATGAGCCGCATCGTCATGACTGGCAACCTGGCGGAGATCACCGGCCTGGAGCATCCCACCGATCCCGATGCCGCCGCACCTTGGCTCAAGGTGGACAGCGACAAACTGGGCGATCTGGATTACCAGGTCAGCGTCAACGGCAAGACCGTAACGGTGGTCTGGACCGCCTACCAGAGTGAGCCCGCCGACTCTGCTGTGGAGAGCGCAAAGCGGGTAGTCGTCAAGCGTGCCAGTCTGACGCTGGGCACGGACGAGACCTTCTCTCAACCAGAGGTCCTGACCCCGGAACCGGGCAGCTACCGCTTCCTTCCCGCCCAGAGCGGTGACGCCGCCGTCTGGGGCGAAGCCCTGGGAGACGGCTCGGCCAAAAATGAGATGCTGGCCGCTTTCCTGATTGCCACCAACGACGGTCTGGATATGGAAACGCTTCTCAGCCGCACCACCTCCAACGCCCTGCTGGCCAATGCGGTGTACCGCTGGACCATGCAGTCCGACCTTAACGCTATCAGCGGCGACAGCAGCGTTTTGGCCGCCTCTACCGGAGCCCGCGCCGAAATCCCGGGAGAAACCATTGAGAACATCGAGCTTGGCGTCCTGGACGGGCGGACCTTCGTCCTGTATTCCACCTCCCAGACTGCCTGCTTCGACGCAAGCCAGGATGTTCCTGTGACTGTCGCGCCCCAGGACTTTGACCCGAACACCGAGCTTGCCACCATTCGCAGGCTCTACCTCAGAGAGCTGACTGGGGAGGAATGGGGCAACGCCCTGCTGCTGCAGACTGTCATTGATTTTGACGGGTGCACCGATGACAACATCGAATCCCGCACCTTGAAGGATGGCGTCTACATCGGCGGCGGATTGCAGACCAAGCAGGCCGATCCTTACTACGGCAATCTCCGCTTCATCCGGGCTGACCTGGAGGGCAGCGGTGCCGCGGAAACACTGCTGCTGTTCGAGATGGGCGGCAACAGCTATCTGCTCCGGCAGGCAGACGCGCTTTCTCTGCTCTCGGGCGGCGAGGGAAGCGTCCTGCCGATCTTTGAGCAGGCCACCGGCACCGATGTTTCCATCAGCTCCGATGGGGAAAACCTGGCCGTGGTCTACACCGCGGCAGTGCCCAACAGCATGTCCAACGCTATCTGGTCTGCCTGGTGGGACCGCAGCCTGGGAGGCTGGGGCAGCCCGACGATTCTTGCCATGCGCCATCTCCAGGTGTACGAGGACGGCATCAAGTACGATATGGTGCCCAAGGCGCTGGAGCAGGCGTTCCTTGGTAAGCAGAACACCCCTGCAGGAAATACCGGTTCCATGTCCCGCCTGTACTTTTCTGACTTGCAGATGTCCACCAGAACCGTGAAAAAAGATGACGGCAGCGAGGACACCCAGCTTATGGTCCTCACCATGGGCAGCCTGCAGGAGCTGGAGGAGCACAGCTTCCCCACAGCAGGGGGCAAGGACCTGGAAACCCTCACGCCAAAGGGGGATGCCGCCCTCAACTTCTATGCCATCGCCTTCGGCGTGGGAGACCAGGCGCTGGGCGAGGCCAGGCTATCTCTGGCAAACTATGATTTCTCTGCGGGGAATAAGCTGGTGGGCGAGTTGAGCTTTGTCAATACCGGCACCACCGCCATCCGTGGCAGCCGGAACAATCCCATCCTGGTGAAGCTGCTGGTGGATATTCCCGACAAAGAGAGTCAACCCCTGGCCCAGTGGCAGCTGGCTGAGTCCATTCGTTCCGGCGCCTCGGTGACGCTGAGCTTCCAGTCTCTGGAGCTGGGGCAGACCTTGCCGGCTGGCTCCACCCTCCGGGTCACGGTGGAGGAGGACAGCGCTTATTTCCAGGAGCCTTTTGCCGCAGAGCTGCCGGGTCTGCTCACCGTTGAGGAAAAGCCGGAGCTCAGCGTCTCCGGGCTGAGCGCGAAGCTGATCGGCTCCCGGAACAATAAAGCCTTGCTCCAGATCGAGCTGGAGGTCATCAACTCCGGCAACACCGCCGCGCAGCAGGTCTACGTCCAGTTTGCCTATGATACCGGCCTCAAGGACGAAGTCAGCGGCTTACCCATCTACAAACCTGTGGATATCACAGACAGCAGCCTTGTCACTGTGCTGCCAGAGAAGCGGGCACGTGTGACCGAGGATTACCAGCACGGCGTTTACCAGCTGAAGGATATCAACGGCGCGATCATGGAGGTCCCCACCAGCAATTACCGGGTGGTTCAGGGCACCCTGGCGGTTCCCGTCTCCTGCTTCGTCTCCATGGAGGAACTCAGCGGTCTGCACCTGCGGGCCGAGGCCTATTCCGATCTGGACAGCCCCGACTACAACAACGGCCTGTATTCCTCTGACCACAACGAGTATAACTCCTACAATAACAGCGACGAGATTATCCTGAAGCACACCACAATCTTCAACGTGCCGGGCAACATCAGCACGGCCTTGGGCACCACCCTGACCCTGCCCGTCAGCTTCGAGTCCACCAGTCCCAACCCGGATCTGGAGCTGGAGGAGGTCAGCGACGGTACCGAGGGCTGGGAGCCCCGCATGGGCGTGTGCTACTACGACGCCGAACGGGGTGTGATCGTGGCAGCCCCCAACGCCAAGGCACAGGCTATGCTGGAGGCCCATCAGATCCCCACGGGTATCCTGCGGCTCAGAGACAGATCTACCAATACCATCGCGGCCATTGCCTACCGGGTCGGTTCTATGGCCGAGGGCGTCAACATCTACCGTGACGACGAATCCTTCACCTTCCACGACGCGGACAACTCTCTCACGGAACTGGACGCCGCCGTTTCGGACAACCCGGGCTGGCTGTTCCGGGATTGGCCCTCCTCCACCGGCTGGATCTGCGGCAGCGTGGGGCAGATTCCCATGAACCACGACCTGTCCATCGCCAACCAGGACAATGCCTGGGTCAGCTTCCAGACTGTGGCGGACACTATGACCATCTACTACATGGGTGAGATTACCGTCAGCTCTGATCTGCCCGGGTTCACCACCAAGACCTTCCGCAACACCGACCTGGCGGAAGGCCAGACCACCGCTCTGCCTGCTGAGATCCGCTTTGAAAACGCCGATGGCAGGCCCCACACCGTCCGCATCACCGCCAAAGCCGGTACGATGCTCGACCGCTACACCGCCACCTACCCCAGCGGCACCATCCCCGAGACCGATCCCAACGCGCCGCAGATCCTCTGGAACCGTAGCTACCCGGAGACAGCCTCGATCCTCCCGGGAGAAGGCGTCCCCATGACCTGCTACATTGTGGACGGCACAGGCATCAAGAGCGTGTCCTTTGCCGGTCAGACGCTGTCCGAGATGACGACCCCGGCCCTGGTCAAGCTGGACGACGGCCTTTGGTACTTTGACTACACCTTCACCTCCAACGGTGCCTATACTGTCCAGGCGGCTGACCTTTCCAACAACAGCGCAAAGGGCACCGTGGGAGTTGACTGGTTCAACGATGTCTTGAGCGCAGGCGCCATCGCCGCTGCTCCCGGTCTGACCCGGACGCACGTGGGCTTTGTGGACGCCGACGGCAATACAGTTTCCACTGCCGGAACGCTTACGACACCACCCTTCCTCAAGAGCACCTATACACCGGAATCCAATGAACAGTCCGCTGCCTATCTGTTCTCGGAAGGTGCTTTCGGTGCCGATCCCCTGGGCAAGACCACGGACGAACGCTGGCTTGCCAACTGGAACGGCTACTATCAGGTGCGGATCGACCGGGCTGACGGCACCTGGGCCCGGGCGATCACGGTGCTGAAGAATCTGGATGATACGCCGCCCAGCGTTAAACCAGACCTCCCCGGAGCAGGTACGCCGGATTCGCCCTATCTGATCGACTCCCGCGCGAATTGGCAAAAGATGCGGGACTACGTCAACGGCGGCAATCCCACCGCAGGCATGTGCTTCCGGCAGACTGCGGACTTTGCGATCAATGAACAGGATATGGTCGGCACAAGCGGCAATCCCTTTATGGGCGTCTATGACGGCGGCGGACACACCCTGACCTTCAACTCTGCGAATGCGCCGGCAAGCTGCGCACCCTTCCAGTATGCAAACAACGCTGCCTTCCGGAACCTTCACGTCGACGGTGACGTCACAACCACGCAGAAATTTGCCGCGGGCTTGCTGGCCAGCGCCTTCGGGATCTGCAGCTTCTACAACTGCCGTGTCAGCATAACGATCCACTCCAATCTCAATGGTGACGGCACCCATGGCGGCTTTGTTTCCCTCCCCGCAGCAGGCAGCCAACTGAACTTCAGCGGTTGTGTCGTGGACGGCAGCTTCCTGGGCTCTGGAACGACCCTGTGCGGCGGTTTCGTGGGCTATACCCGCGGCGCACTCATGTTCCAGGACTGCGTTTTCGCGCCGGCAGCCTGGGAATGGACGAGCTCCCAAAACTTCTACCGCTGGACCTCCAGTGCTGAGCGTATCCTGCAGAACAGCTATTATCTGGATGATCCGGCTCCTAAGGCCAACGATCAAGGCAGTCTCGGTTATGCCGTTACGCCGGGAACCGACGTAGCACTGACGCGCACGGGAGGCAAGGATTATGACGTGGCCGGGCTCTATGGCCTGTCCACCGGCGTGTTCTTTGGCGATGCGCTTCTGGCTGCGGAGGGCGAAACCGTTGCCGTTCTGCCTTACTACACAGGAAGCGACCCGGAGAACGCCGAGGATATCTTCCTGGCAAGCAGCGGCACCTTCACAGAGAACGGTGGCGGCAGCTATAGTTTGGTCATGCCCGCTGAGGACGTCGTCATTAGTATCGACACGCATAATTGGGGCGAACCGACCTATACCTGGGCTGAAGACAACAGCGCGGTCACGGCAAGGAGAGTATGCTCCTACAACTCGGCTCACGTGGAAACCGAAACTGTAGAAACCACCAGCGAGGTCACCCTGCAGCCGACCTGTATCAATTCCGGCAAGACAACCTACACCGCAACATTCACGAATCCGGCTTTCGAGCCCCAGACCAGGACGCTCCCCGACATTCCGGCTCTCGGTCACGAATGGGGCGAACCGTCCTACGAATGGGCCGCCGACAACAGTTCGGTCACGGCAACGAGAGTCTGCAACCGAGATGCTTCTCACGTCGAGACAGAGACTGTGAGCACCACGTCGGAGGTTACAAAGCCCGCAGCCTGCGAGGAGGTGGGTGAGACTACCTACACAGCTACCTTCACCAACCCGGCCTTTGCACCTCAAACAAAAACTGTGGCCGACATTCCTGCGCTGGGCCATGCCTGGGGCGAGCCCGAGTACGTCTGGGACGGCACCCAGAGCGTGACCGCCACCCGCGTCTGCGCCTTGGATGCAAGCCACGTGGAGACCGAGACCGTCCAGACCACTGCCGAGGTCACGACGCCCCCGACCTGTACCGAGGCCGGCAAGACCACCTACACCGCGACCTTCACCAATCCGATCTTTGCCATCCAGTCCAAGACCGAGACCGACGTTCTCCCGCTGGGCCACGACTGGGCGGAGCCCACCTACACCTGGGCTGAGGACAACAGCACGGTCACTGCGACCCGTGTCTGCACGCGCGACGAAACCCATGTGGAGACCGAGACCGTGAACACGACCGGCGAGGTCACCAAGGCTGCAACCTGTACCGAACCCGGCGAGACTACCTACACCGCTACCTTCACCAACCCGGCCTTTGAGACCCAGACCAGGACCGTGGCCGATCTCGAACCCATCGGGCACAAGTACGAGCTGACCAGCTGGGCTTGGGAGGGCTACACGGCTGCCAAGGCGAGCTTCACCTGTGCCCACGACGAGACCCACACGCTGACTCTGGAGGCTGAAATCACCAGTGTTCGCACGGAGCCCAGCTGCACGGAACCCGGCAAGGTGGTGTACACCGCCGCCGTCACCATGGACGGCAGGATTTACACCGATGAGCAGACCGAAGTCCTGCCCGCCACCGGGCATGCCTACGCGCTGACTGCCTGGAGCTGGGACGGCTACACCTCCGCCGAGGCGATCTTCACCTGCCAGAACGACGCAGGCCACGTTGAGACAGTTCCCGCGACGATCACCAGCGTCCGCACCGATCCGAAGCCGGAGGAGGACGGCAGCGTGGTTTACACCGCCACCGTCGTCTTTGAGGGAAAAACCTACACCGATACCAAGACGGAGATCCTTCCCGCCATCGGCCACGATTATGAGCTGACCGGCTGGACCTGGGAGGGCTTCACAAAGGCCACGGCCTCTTTCATCGACAGAAACGGCGGCGATCCCATCACCGTGGAGGCGACGATCAGCGTGGAACGCACCGAGCCCAGCTGTGAGACAACGGGCCAGGCCGTCTATACCGCAAGCGTTACCCTGGGGGAGAAGACCTATTCCGACAGCAAGACCGAGACGTTGGAGGCTCTGGGCCACGACTGGGGCGAACCGAACTACGAATGGGCAGACGATTACAGCAGCGTGACCGCCACCGCTGTCTGCCGCCGCGATACGGCCCACATTCTCACGGAAACCGTCACGCCCACGTACATCATCACAAAACCCTCTACCTACAAGGAAGAAGGTATCGGCACCTACACGGCAGAATTTGAAAGCGAGGTTTTCACAGCTCAGACTGTGCAAGTTGCGATTCCTTCCATCAACTGCGACGGCGGTGAGTCCTGTCCCAGCGCCCACTTCACGGATATGCCGGGAGCAGGACACTGGACCCATCTTCCCATCGACTGGGCAGTTGTCAACAAGGTCACTGTCGGTACGAGTGAAACGACCTTCAGTCCGAACGATGATTGTACAAGAGCGCAGTTCGTAACCTTCCTCTGGCGGACCATGGGCTCGCCCGAACCGGAGCTGACAGAGAATCCCTTTGAGGACGTCAAGGCGAACAGGTACTATTACAAGGCTGTACTTTGGGCGTACGAGAACGGCATCACTGCCGGTACCTCTGAAACCACCTTCAGCCCGGATGATTCCTGCACCAGAGCACAGATCGTGACCTTCCTCTGGCGCATGGAAGGCAGCGAGGAGCCGACCATCACCGAAACCCCGTTTGAGGATCTGAAACTCACTGCCTACTATATGAAGGCTGTTCTGTGGGCTTACGAAAACGACATCACAGCCGGCACCTCTGCAACCACCTTCAGCCCGAACAAGTCCTGCACCCGTGCCGAAGCTGTGACCTTCCTCTATCGGGAGTTCGCAAAGTAAGCAAACGCTCAACCTCAAAAACAACTCCTGATGCCGGCAATCGTCCGGAACGCAAAAATCCCGGGAGACCTGTGGCGGCAAACCGTCACAGATCTCCCGGGAGATCTTTTCAATATGAACAAACACCACAGAAAAGGCAGCGGCTTCTCGTGGCTCTCAGGGGCATAATCCTGTGTTCCGGAGGGGGGTGGTATAGGTATATTCCCCCTTTCAAAGAAGGCCCGAAAAACCGAGTCTACACCTGGGCTTCTGAGGCTCTAAATGCGTACATACGATTCTCCCGATTAAGAGGCACCGCGGGAGGCCGCCTTCAACCATACCGCTCTGAAAAATACGAACGATTACCTACTCTCTTCCTCATGTTGGCTTTCAGCTTGATTTCCTACAGACTTGATTTCCTACAGATTCAAAGGAATCCCTTACAAACCATACAAAAGGAAATACCGGGATGCTGCGCACACTTCTGCACGCAACATCCCGGCATTCCTTTTCGACCAACACTGTCAGACAGATGCTCAAATCAGTTTTTATCGTTTTTGACCTAAAACTATCTTATGAGCATCGGCCTAATGCGGCTTGCGATTTCTTTGGGGATGGGGTATAATCATGATATCTGAATGCAGGAGGAAGCTGCGATGGCACGGAAATTCAAGGAAGCCCGGCAAATGCACAAGCTGACCATCGCCGAGGCCGCGGAGCGGCTTGGCGTCAGCTCTGCGGCGCTCAGCACCTGGGAGAGCGGGAAGAAATCGCCTACACTGGATAATCTGATTGGCATGGCGGAGCTCTACGGCGTCACGACGGACTATTTGCTCGGACGCACCAAC
>JAEEGL012062200.1_pt1 | contig 22573 bp, 18 predicted proteins | sample 9134231 | NCBI WGS metagenome assembly JAEEGL01 (sample SAMN16246548, study PRJNA631951) | gut metagenome | biome: gut microbiome; feature: rumen; material: fiber-attached | host: Bos | place: Iran: Karaj | collected 2018-10
GATTGAATTGAGTATCACCTGCCAAGTTCCAAAAAGAATGCCAAGCCGCCGGGATATTGTAAGATTCATGAAAGTACACGGATCCGTTCCAAGGCTTACATTGATCAGAAACGATAAGAAAATTCCCATAAGTACAACGCCCAAAAGCATCACTATGAATTTCTTTTTAAAGCCTTCACCGTGAAAATATTCACTTAACTTCTTTTTTAGATCCATTACAAAAATCCTCTTTAATAACAGATTACACAAATAGTTCACAACATTTTAAGTTTTGATTAAAGTTCAAGTTCTATGATAAGTTCATCAAGAAGAACAAAACTTCTTGAACCCCTTACACAGACTTTTTTCATAACATAATTGCCGTTCAGCTCCACTTCTGGACGGCTACTCCCTAAAACTACGCCGCAACATTTTTTCATATAAAAGATGCTGCGGCTTCATATATTTGTATTCATTATTATACAAAAGCTTCTCTTATTACACCAAATAAATGTCTGTAAATTGGAAATAAATAAACCAATGGTCTAGATCAATAATTTTCATTCCAGTAGTCTTCAGCTGCTTCATAAGCTTCGTCTTCATCTTCGTAGTCGTCTTCGTAATCGTAGAACTCCTCATACTTGTCATCAGCGAAGTCCTGTGCAGATTCGTAATCATGCACATCGTAAGGATCATAGCCCTTCTTGGTCTTAGAGTTGCTCTTTGACTTAGAACTCTTACTGCTTGATGACTTTGATTTGGAGGAGCTCTTACTTTTTGACTTAGACTTTGTTGTTTTCTTTTTTGATTTCGATGAAGAATAGGTGGTTGTCGTCTTCTTGCCTGCTGCCTCTACAGTTACAGAAGTCATTCCAACTGCTGTTATCATCATCATTACTGCTACTAATATACTCACTAATGTTCTTTTCATGATCAATCCCTCCTTCTCAGGTGAAAAGAATTGCTTGTTCCGATGATAGTAACCTCAGTTTAGAATCCATATTCTGAAATATATTTCTCCATCTTAGCCGGAGTTAGTAATTTTAGCATGTCATCAAGTGACATCTCATTACCTATAGCCTTAAAACCAGCCCATGCATATGGATCACCACCGATAGTCTTTGCAACAGCCTTCCTGTCATGATCGTATTCCTCATAGAGATCTATTCATATAATGACATAATAATTCTATCATTATTTATGGACATGACTTTATACAAAATAACCCCTCTATCATTTATCAAATCAAAAACGTCAGTCTATGCGTAATATCATGCGGAAACATTTTTCTTACATATACTTTCATTTACTACCCCCATATTATGCACAACTAAGATCAAGGATTATTCTCTATCCAATCAAGAACCTGTTCAGAAGACTCTAAGATATTATTACAAGGTTTTGTATCCTTATAATACTTGAGTCCCTCAGCAGTCACCTCCTCGATCTTTGTTATGCCAACTTTTTGCCTTGATGCAAGCAGCCTTGAATAAGTAAAAAGATATAAAGGGACTCCCAATCTAGTAGATAACGAATACAGCTCATTCCATACCACTTTATCCTTCTCAAAGAATTTGCCAGGATCATAATTCTCAATTTCTTTTTCTGAGGAAAAACGGCATTCTATGAGCGCAGAAACATTGCCATCCTTCATCAAAAAACCATCAATATTTCCTGACCATGAAGAATTATTTCTTTCTAGCAATGAATCAAAATAACTACTGCTTATCAGATCTGACATCTCGTCACCATACTCTTTTTTCTGAGCCCCAAATTTACGAGCACGCCACCAATTCACAAAGTATTCTTCAGACAGTTTATTTTCTCGACTAAGATTAACCAGCTCCGCCCCTTCGGCTTGCACCTTCTCTATATATATCTCATCCTTCTTCTCCTGCCCCATTTTTTCTCTTTTATGGAGTAACAAAAATAGTACAGTTCCTATCCTCTCAGCCAGTTTAGCTTTTGCATATAATTCTTCATCAGAGAAAACTTCGATGAAGGCTTCAACCGGATCATTGCCCATATCTATAGCTTCGACTGCCATGGAATAATTTCCATTCTTATCCTTACATAATCCTTGAAGATCATAGATATGGCAATCTTCCTTAATCCTTGTTGAAAACTGCGTCTGAACTTCCATGTCTCGTTTTCTCATTTTTGCTCCTTAGTATTGAAAAATAGTAGTTATTTTATTCCATATCCCTTACGCTGCTAAAGAATCCAATCTCGGGTTCATCTATGGTTCCAATTACTACGCCTCTATCCAATAACCTATTACCATTCTCACAACATGTCTCAGGAAGCACTGCACAATTATGACATGCCGCCAAATTACATGAATCAGTACCCTGTCCCGGTGATTGTATGCATACCGGATCAGAAGTACACCAAAGTGCATTACGAAGAGCAGAAATAATAGTATCCTCTATACGGCCTTTTTCTCCCTGTCTAACCAAACCTCCTAAAGATCCTTCAGAATCACCTGACGCCGTGTAGATTAAAACACCTGCCATATGCAGATTATTCTTTCCTTTTTCGCAATATATCCTCTCACGAATGGAAGAACTTCCATAACCACATTCAAAGCTCAGCTGATTGATCAGCAAATGTGCAAATGTATGCAGCATTACATATTCCGGCCTCAGATCTCCCTTTAATTCTCTTCCGAATAAAGAATTTTTAAAAGCCATTCCCATTTTCTTGGCTCGCTTAATAACGCTTGGATTTTCAGCCCATTCGGAAAGCCGTTTCTCATCAAATTCTATAAAGATTCCTTCACCAAATGTTTCTACCGCAGGGAGCCAACTAGCAGATCCTAGTCTTAACTCCGCTTTTAATTCCTTCAGCTTCTTTTGGCTAGGCTCTAATCTAGAAAAGCCCACAAAAGCTCTTGTCTCTCTTAGCTTGGGTACTAATGAAATGCTTTTGAAATATGGTCGAATGCTCGCATCAAATTCATTAATAGGTCTATTTATAGAGTGAAAATCATCCGAATCATTTCCGCTATTCTTTACCAGCACCTTGTATTCAGCCAGCCTATATTCATCCTCAGAAGTATCTTCATTAACCTCCGGTACCTTTGCCACCATATCAGCCTTTTCCAAAATAGCATCATACAGCTGATCAGGATCAACATTCTTGGTTTGTGCCAAGAATGTTATCAAGTTCTTATCAAACTCACCATTGGTTCTTGAATTGTTTAGCGTGTCGAACACTTCATTAACGATTCCTATTATTTTTAAGTCAGTCACATCACCATTAGTAGGAATACAAATTGAGCTCATCGTATTTGCAAACCAAACATTTGTTGCGCCTCGCAATACAACTCTAACATCTTCACCGGTGCAACCACATTCCTTTTCTTCATCCTTGTAGATTCCAAGCCATGGTTTGCTTCCCTTACACCTATAATCAATTCTTTTAAGCGCTCCAAAGCTTGTCGCACCTGCGATGGATTTTCTTGCACCACAAGAGCACTCATAGAACACACCGCTTAATCCAGCCGATGCTCCTCCAGTGCTTCTTCTGATTCTGCACTTAGTAGAATCATACGGATGACCGCAATCATGATGAAGCCATTCTGCTACAGGAAAATCTTCAATATGTCCTTCCGGGCATATAACCACAAAGCTCTCAGGTATCATCTTCCTTCGAAACTTTCCCTTTAACGAGCAGCTTCTTCCCTTTTTCCACTGGTATGCATCACACTCTGGCTGTGGCTCATAATATGTAGTCTGACGCATACTTCCACAAAATGGGCAATAGTACCATGTCGGAAATCTTACAGCAGGAACCGTCAAATGATAATTCTCGGAATCTGCACTTTTTTCCCTATAGTCAGGTGGCCATCTAAGTTCCTGTACACCTATTCGTCTAGTTAATCTATCATCCTTGATAACATAGTTCTCCGGTCTGTTATATCTCCACATGTCAAGTCCGGCTATCATCAGTGATTCATCATTAGGAAATGGAACGATAGATCCCACTCCCCAAGGTCCAATCAACGCATTTCTGCGCATAGGTCTATACATAGGCATAGTTATTCATCCCTTTCCACATAACGGTTTCTTAAAACAGATGCCTCACATGACGCATCAACATTTCGCATTGAGGTCGGAGTTTTCATTCCCCTTCCATTCCAAATTGCATTTGGCTGCACACTTGAACTATATATAAGCGGAACCGGATTACCCATTGAGTAATCATAATTGATCAGTGGTTCCCATCTCTGAGGGTTCCAATCCTCCCACTCTTCTATTCTATGATTAAACCAATTCATAGTGCTTTCCAGCTCAGAAGGATCTATATCTTTAACTCTTTCTTCTATTACAGACCTAACATATTCAATCTGATCCTCTGATGGAAACTGCGGTGGATCTTCATTGAATTCTTTATTATTTTCTAGCCTCAACATCCCTACAATAATTGCATGTAAAGCTCTTTCACGTACAGGAGCAGAAAAAGGAGTTACACTCGTAGGCTCTACAAAACAGTAAAGTTTTGAATGGAAGAGTTTAAACTGTTCATAGTAAGACTTATCACGCGGTCTACCCGGCCTATATAATACAAAAATCTCTCCTGGTGCATTTGTTGTATCTCTTCCCACTCTACTTGTTGCCTGTATGTACTCAGATGTAGTTTTTGGCTGTCCAGCTACAGTCATAAGTCCAAGCCTTTGAACATCCAATCCTACTGAAATCATATTAGTCGCTAGACAAATATCAATTGAGTGTTCTTTTACCCATCCATCCTCATTTCTTTCCTCAGGATATGAAATATTAAGATTTGCCAAGCTTGCAGTAACTTTATCACCAGGTATTCTGCTTGTTAACTCTTCATCCCTAAATATGTATCTCCTGTAGTTTTGGTACTCTTCTCCTAAACGTTTATCATCGTACCTTCTCTTATACATAACATCTAAATGTTTCTCAATATCAGCTTTAATCCAAGTTTTTGCATTTCCCAATTCACGAATACTGTTATAATATCCAATATTCGTCCAATATGGGTCTCTATCCTCTTCCTTCGAAACTTTCATTGTCTTAGCACCATATAACAATGAAGAGAACAATCTGATAGCCGTTGTAGCATCAGAAGGTGATCCAGCTGCCAATATACCTATATATCTTCTTCCATTCTTATTCCTATCTTCTTCTGCAAAGAAAGAGTCTCCTGCATCGAGACCTGCGGGCGGAAATTGGAATACACTTTCCCTAGAACATCCATATAAAGCATGACATTGTTCCTTGGCCCTGCTTATTGTTGCAGTGGATGCCACAATCTTAGGATATAACTTGCCTTCTTCAGTGTCCTCTGAACATAAATCATTGATCATAGTTTCATAATGACCGACCATAGATCCCAATGGGCCTGAAATGAGATGTAATTCATCCTGAATGATAAGATCGGGAGAAGTTATCTTTTCACCATTATCGTATCCGAAAATCCCCTGAGCCTCAGGTAAAAATGGAAGCATTGCAAATTTATCAACTGTTCCCAAAACAAGCGTTGGCTTCTTCTCATATATATCATCATCGATAATGTATAATGGTAGTCCTTGTGCTCTAGTAGCAAAATCACAATTATTATCCGTATTCGAGCATTGGAAAATAAATCTCTTTGACTTCCTTGCTCCAAAAGCGACTTTATAGCCCGGAATATATCTAACATTTCCCCCTGAAGTATCAACAGGTCCCATTTGTGCACCACACCAAGGGCATTTAAGCATGACAAACGGATTGCTATCGCTTTTATGAGATTTTAAAGCATCATATTTTTTTACAGCATCATCTCTATGGTTGGGGGTAGTATCTCCACCAACCCACAAACCGATGTTTATTTCGTCTGATCCCAATTCATCTTCATGGCTCTGACGCAATAATTCGCACGCACAAATCACAGCTGCAGCTCGTTCATACTGCTGTGCTGTAAGAAGTCTTAACGTATATCGCATTATAATAGCTGTACCGCTATTATCTTTATTAAGCAATCTGCGTAAAAAAATAGTATATGCTGATAAACCTAAATATGCTTCAGTTTTACCACCACCAGTTGGAAACCATATTAAATCGACAATGCTTCTTTCATCGCTTTTTTTATCTCTCATGGATTGCAAATTCATGAGAACAAATGCAAGCTGAAATGGCCTCCATTTGCCATATACTCTGTGTTCTTTATCGTACCAAGTGGATTCATCATCTATATCCGGCAACTTATCAACGATTCTATCTAGTTTTATGCCCCCATCTTCACTTGGTAACCATTTCTGAAGCGGCAAACCATAATGTAATTGCTGCATTAGCATTGCTTCATTCATCCATTGAAAAGCCTGTTTTACAATACCATCCGAAGAAAGTAATGACACTCCACCTTTCATTCTTTCCAAACACTTCCGGCAGTTCATTACATGACGTTTGGCAGTATCAACATACTTTTCTTCGAGTTGATCTGCTTTCTCCTCTAATGCATCAATCCATTCCTCATATTTATCACAAAGCAAATTAAGCTGTTCAACAACTTCAGAGAATTTCTCCTCCTTGCTCATGTCAAGCATGCTCAAATTTACCCCTGGTATGATACTAGGAACTATTGGCTTAACTTCATATGATGGGAAAACAGCAGTTTCTATCCAAAACTTCTCCTCTGCATTGTCATCCCACTCAGCAGCACAGCCATGCCCTATAGCATAGTTTCTGACATTTCTATATAGTAGAAGATTTGACAAATAGTCCTCATCTGTATTGATCTTCGTTCCTTCAGGCAGAAAATGGAAACCACGCTCAGAAATAACCTTCATCTTTACCTGGAAAAAGCAATCCTCATCCTTAATCTGACCGGCCACCATCTTTTTGGTATTTTCAATAGAGAAGGTATAAATTGAGTAACCATCCCTTCTTTGCCTGAAAGTTATATCAATTCTTAGTCCCGTTTCAGCCACATCATGATGTACAAATGCATTATCTTTTGTTGGAAGCTCTAATGGAGCTTCAGACTCCCACTTCAGAGGTTTTCTATAATACTTTGCCAAAACCTTTTTAGAATCAGGTACCGGTACTGTCTTACGTGTGTATGTTCCGGCTGAAACCTCTGCATTAATCACATCGTTATCGCTAATAGCTAAAGTCAGGCTCATCGCAGATTGATAATATGCATTAGATCTGTCAATTAACTCTTCTGCATCATCCAAAACTTCACTATAATCATCACTCAGATTCTCTGGCCCCTGTGCTTCTTCCTCGGGTTCTTTTCCCTCTTCGTTCTCATCGATATCTTTTTCATCTTCTTTATTATTTTCCACCTTGGATCCAACAGGGAAAAGTATTCCAGCAATATATCTTATTCTAGGCGGATCTGAGACAAGAATTTCCTCTCCATTTTCCTGAATAAGCCCCTCCCAATTGACGGGATCAGGCCCAATGAACTCACGCTCTACAAATTCCTTTAATTGTTCTCTTCTATCATCAGCCATTAAGCAATCTCCTCTTTAGCAGTTCAGTATATTCTGCGTGAGCCCCCTTATTTTCAAAAATATAGAGACATGCACGTGCTCGGCTCAGTGCAACATACATTAACTTTACCGCACTATATGATCCAACATCTGTCAGAATAATTACCGCATTCTCCAAACCTTTAAATGATTGGATTGTTGAAAATGATACCTTGCTCTCATCTTTAAAGGAATAATCTGCTATCTTTCTTCCCAATTTCGATACTATAGAATTATCCTTTGTTCTTGGCGATAGTATTGTAATCTTTCCTGGATCTATTCCCTTTTCATCCAAAAGATCTAACAGCTTATTTATTTCCTCTATTTCCTCATCCTCCGAACCACATATTCTGTGATCCACAGGCATCCCTTCAACCTTTGACCATAAATCTTTCGGAGCTTCATATCCAGTTATGGTTTGAATATCCTCACAGATTTGTTTGGTATTCCTGCAATTATCACGTAATTTATACCTTATAAACGCTGTCCTATCTTCCAATCTTTCAAAGATGTCATCACTACTAACATCATCACTATAAATAGCCTGCCTAGAAAAATCACCAAACAGCTTCCAACTTCCTCGTTCAAAGCCTTTTTTTATTATTAAATCCATTACATCAATATAATTATCAGCCACCAAATCCTGAGCTTCATCAATTATAATTTCATCATACTCAAGCGGCTTTTCCAATAAAGTCTCTACCGTTTTAGCCGGTAGTATTTCCCTATAGAACACTTCTTTCTCAACTTCATCTGAAGGTATCGTATACTTAACCTCATTATCCTTCAGCACATCGGTCATAAACTTGTGAAATGTTCCAACAAAAGCAGGTTTCAGTTCACTAGCTTCTTCATCAAAATATGTATTAAACCATGTTGCTATACTGCTGTTATAGCAAAAAAGAGCCACCTTTTTTTCATTTGCAACAGACTTCTTTGCCTGCTCTATTGCTAAAAGTGTTTTTCCTGTTCCTGCCGGGCCATGAACTATAGCTCTTTTATTCTCTTCAATCTGATCAAGGCATTTGTACTGCTTCTCGGTTAATTCTAAAAGTTCCTGCTCAGCATTATTTATTCGTGCACGTATTGCTATCACTTTGTCAAAGTCACTTCGCAAAATACTAAGAAGATACTTTGCATCCTGAGGAGTTGGAAGCTTGTCCGGATAAAATTTTCCATATGTTTGCTCCCACCTTTCTTTGGCGCCTTTGCTCAATCGCTTGATAAAATCAACCACATTATCGTCATCATTACAATCAAATACCTGCCAAGGTTCTTCGTCTATACCCATAACACCATATTCAATATCCGGTACCATAACTCCATGACCGTATAGCAGGTTACCAACCCTATAGTGCTCAGCATCAGCCTTTTCTTTTATAGCCTCCATTATGCTAAACATTGCCTCGTCTGCCTGCTCAAATGGACCTCTAGGTTTCACAGTAGTTTCACCCCTTTTATTAGTGAAATGCCACATACCGTTTTCTCTCTTAACTCTTCCACCTTTTACTTCTATGGCAAACAGTCCATATTTGGGAGCCACCACCAAGAAGTCCACTTCTCCTTCAATGAGCGTTTGATGTTCAGCTATACCAAGTGAATGAAAAACAACCCAGTCTTCCGTGCCTTCCGCATCTCTAAACCACTTAAATATTTTCTTTTCTGCTGGACTTTTTGTTGTTGGTGAAATAACCGTTGGTATCATTCTTGCCATAATAAGCTCCCCTTCTCTTCTGATAATACTTTATTTGTATCTGAACTATTTACAGACATCCAGTTTGTGGCAATGTCTATGATTTTATATATCTTGACTAATCCAACATCTTTTATCTCAAGCTCGATTGGATCCCAAATGTTGTAAGGGTCTATCTTTTCGCCAGCTAACAGTTTAGCTCCTATGCTACCCGCTAATCTATCAGACAGAATTCTTCCCGCACGTATATGCGCATTCCTAACATACATGCCCATTTCGTATATGCTATCTAATTCTTCTATTAGCACTTCATCCCCAGTCACATTTGCTATTATTTTCAAATCCTCTTTATCAATTGGTATTATGATGTCATCAGACAGAATCCAATTTCTCATTGTTCCATAGTTTCTTTTGCAACCGGCGTCCACAAGTCGCCTGCACACAGAATCAACTGAAGAAAAAGATTCCTCTATTCTTAAGGCTTCCTGCCAAATAGATACTTTGTGGCGATATTCTGTCTTCTCTTCGTATTTCAGTATAGTATCAGCGATTTCACGAATAATATCTTTGGAAGCTTCTCGTACAACAATAAAATCTCCGATTTTAAGGTCATTTACCTCTTTTTGTTCTATACTATTAGCAATTTGATATATGATGCTGGTAACCACAAGGACCTTGTGATTCTCCGTGTATAATGCAAAATCACCGCCGGCATAGCCAACAGGTTTAGCAGATACTATTTCATTTCCCTGGCTACCACCACGCGAAACATACTGTCTGTATTTGCTTTCCTGTACAATCATATCAAAGTCATCCTGCTGCGTAAGAATACTATTCTCCTCTGTACCAGAGTCATTATCCATATCATCAAATTGAGTGACTGAAATATCTGCGATGCTTTTCGAAAATGATTTTTGAATGATTATTTTATTATCATTATTCTTTAAGCCGGCATTCCATGATCTTACATGCGCTTTCTTCCACCTTTCTTCGCATTCATATGTAAGAATATGAAGCTCTCCGACTTTGTATCCATAGATTATCTTTCGTAAAATCCTAGAATTAATCCAACCAACAACGATTCCCACATCTGTAGGCGACATTTCTATATTCAGGAAATCCTTCGCGTAAACCGCTTTAATCGTTGGCAAATACGCACTCTTAGCCAAAAGATTCTTCCAGTACGACTGCACTAACGCTAAATCATCACTGTTTGAGCAAATTAAATAAAAAGCAGGCCATCTCTTTTCCAAGATAAGCGCATATAGCTCTTCTCTTTTGGGGAGCTCCCTGTCAGACTCATAAACTTTGTAAAAATCCCCTATTATGCTCTCAAAATCTTTATATAACTCATTAGTAATGAAATCTTTTTCTATTGCCAAGGCATTACTACATTCATCCAAAGCCTGAATCTGCCTATCTTTATCTTCTTCTTTGATAGAACAAATATTACGTACTGTCCCATATGCCATATTCAAAAGTTTTGTGTATATTTCATTAAGCTGCGCAGACTCATTTTCCATCGCCCTGTTATATTTATATAGTTTAGAAAAACCATCACTAATATATTGTGCCTTCAAACTATGATAAACAACTCTTGCTCTTACACATTTATCCAACTTCTTAACGGCATTCATGGATGAATCTTCAATCAGTTCGCTAGTTATACTCTCCTCATCCCATCTCCAAATATTGAATCCTCTGTTCTGTAGTTCCTTTAGGTCAAATGAATCAGCGGTGTCTGTTATACAGAGCACCGGGATTTTCTTTTGGATAAGCTCGTCAATGGCATCCAATTGGGTTTCTAATTCGCATTCTGTAAGGTTAATAATAACTTCTCGTGTATTTATCCCGTTCGCAATTGCTTCCGTTACATATGGTACTTGACTTGCAAAAATTAAGGCAGGGGTTCCCATATACTTTCCTGCATAGTGATGAAGTTGGCCAGCATAGTCCGTTTTAGACACAAAAAAGTAATCAAATAAAGTATTATCATTAATAATAGTTTCATCTGATTGTTTTTCCGAGTTGCTAATATATCCAACATAAAATGTACTTTCTTTTATATGAGTTATAAGACTCTTTAATTCCTGAAGTGAATTATTACTTTGCTTTATCTCCTCATCTATTTTTCTTTTTTCTTCTCGATATTTTTTCAAGCTACTAATCTTTCTTTTGGTATCAGTAGCCTGAAGATATGGCGCAATCTCTATTGGACATATGTATTGTTGAGTATCAGAAAATCTGAGAAAAATAGAATCTATATCTGGCGTAAGCTCATGTCTCCCCACCTTAATAAACTCTGCAATACAATTTCCAATTTTTACTGTTTGGCCCTCTTTAAAATGGTCCAAAGAATATTTATTTCCGCCCTTACCAGAAGTAATATTGTAGATCAGTTCAGTTACCAAAAAGAGAAAAGGAATCTGTTCCCCATCAGGGAAAACAAATATATTTTTGTTTCCCTGATTTTTCTGCATTTTTTCTAACAGTAGTACACTTGCCTTAACAATTCTTGGTAGTTCCGAATCGGCCCCATTCAGCGAAATCTTTATATCATCCAAGCAGTGCTCTTTATCAAGGATACTTTTCAAGTATTGATTCCATTCCATTGTATTTACTCCTTAATATATCCTCTTTCTTTTGCTTCCTGATAAATAATCTCAGCCTGCTTAGCCTGTTTAACTGATGGCTTTTTCCCACGGCCAATTAGTGACCCCAAACTAAAGGCTATTCCTCTTTGCCATGGCAGTAAGTTGTTCGTTTCTTTAGCCCATTTTGAAATTCCAAACCATACTTCAGAAGGTATTTCTGCAATTTTATCAATCAGTTCCGCTTCTTCTTGAGTAGCCTCATTCAAAAAAGTCTTTGCACTCTGACTAGATGATAGAACCATATCATTTGACTTTCCGGTCGCAAACTCACTCTTCAGCTTGTCTGATAATTCATATTCCTTGTCAATCAAAGCGTCCCAACAAGCCTTTTTCTTACAGTATTCACTTATATTTGCGCCTCCTGGCGGGTTTGTTATAAACTCGTGCACTATCGCCGATGTTCTAACAATCTCTGCCTCCAAAGTCTTTGACAACGCCTGATCCTTCCATATCTGCTCCAAATCTATTCTCTGTGCTGATTTGTGAGATATAAGAGCAAGCGTATAAGTTACGATATTAGCCCTGTACCCACCATATTTCTGTTCCTGAACAAGCTTTTCTGCTCGCCTATACATAATAGCTTTGGCTATAAGAAGCTGATAATATCTTTCGTCAGGAACATAGTTTCCTCGTTCCTTAACACCAACCATAAATCTTTTAAAGTTCTTTTGTGCTCCTTCACTAACAAAATATGGCATCTGATTCCATGTGTTCTCATATTTAGCCATATCTGTCTTTGTGAAAAGTGGATGTGTATCCTTGAAAGCTTTCCTCCTTGCAGGAGTTCCCTCTCGGCCAAGCATTTCAGCATATTGGCCTCTTGCTCTTTCAAAGAACCAATTATTTGCCTTCTTTCCATTTACCGCAGGAGCCCATGTTATTCTTGATAACTCCTCCAATTTTCTATTGAACGGATCATTAGATGAGAAATCCGCCATCTGAATCTTATTCTGAGTATTTGCACATTCTGAAATCTTGTGAACTATTTCGTCCATTTTATTATCATCTTCAATTACAGATATTTTCATCTGAACAAATACTTTAGATAAATCAATATTCTTTTCTTTTGTAATATTAAATATGGATGCTGTAGTTTGGCCTCCGTTGACAATCTGCATATCTCTTATCTTAGAAATATACTTTATTCCATCTTCAGCAGTTTTAATCGTTATGCTCTCAGCCGTCACTGAAATTCCATTATTATATGCCAGGAACATTTCCGGCTCATCCCTTAGAGTATCCCTTATACCTCTATTTACGGCTCCTTTTACCTGCAAGAAGGATCTGACATTTTTTTCCAACAATCGTGATCCATGTTCTGTATATATTGAAGCAAGTATGGTCCCCGGAATTATTGCCAAATACGCTTTATATTCATCGCTTGTGCTGTTCTCCAAACATGGAATCCTAGTTCCATATTTTTCTTCAAAGTCAATCTCTATTGTCTCTCGCATTTTGCCTGAAGACATGCATCGAAACAGTCTATCAATATCCCAAATGCCAAAAACAATATCTGCATCGTCTATTTTCAAGTTTTTAAACTCAGTTGCTTTGCTATTGCCGTTTGTCAGAGCAATTATATTAACTGTTTTTATTTCATCTTTGTGTTCATGAATAGAATGTGCAAACTCATAGGCGTCATTGTCTTTTTCAAATGATTTATAAAGGTCCTTGGTTGCTCTTCTAAATACTTGGAGTGCCCTTTTTAGAGCTGCATCGATATCAGTCTTCGATGCGTTTTTTATCTCTTTACCCTCGTAATAAACACTCACAAATATATTAATTGTTTCAAAATCCTCATCGAATGCATAAGCATTTAGCTGCACCCCATGATCCCTATACGGACAAACGATGGGACTCTCCACTTCTCCAACATCTTCAAGATAATCCAAAATAACCGATGTGAAATAATCCTGCCCATCCCAATCATAATTCTCATTATCGGTTAACAGATCTACCTGTTCGATAAACTCTGAATAAAAATCTTCAATCTTCAAAATACTCTCCTCCAAAAATGTATGTGTTCATTTTTCTACAACATCATCCGAACATTTCAGATCGTAGATTGTTTCCTCAACCACCTTAATGCACTCATCCATTTTTTTCTTTATATCTTTTCCCCAAAATCTTATTACTGTATAGCCCTGATACAGCAGTTTCTTATTCACTTCATTATCACGCTCAATATTTTTTGATATCTTACTTACCCAAAACTCACCATTATCGCTTTTTTCTAGCTTGGGCTTTAATACTTCCCAATCTTTCCCGTGAAAAAACTCGCCATCACAAAAAATAGCAATTTTATATTTTGTAAATACAATATCCGGCTTTCCAGGAAGATAGTTAACGTTTTTTCTGTATCGGTATCCTCGCTTCCACAGTTCTTTTCGCAGCAATAACTCTATCTTGGTATCCTTAGCTTTGATATGCTGCATATTTTTCTGGCGTTGCTCTTTTGTCAAAACATCTGCCATAATTCCCCACCATCGCTCATTTCGAGTTTTCCAGCATCATATTTACCAATTCACTTCTATAGCTGCTATTTTTCTTATCCCAACTCAAAAGTAAAAAATGCATATCTATCAAAAATGTTTGTACCTTTTCGAAACTATGGTTCTGTTGCTTCCATTTTGCAGTTGCAGTACCGACAAATTCAACATCACTCGAATAATGAAAAGGATTACTATTCTTGTTATATGGCAACAAAAATGCACTAATCACACTTTCGCCATTTGAAATACGACTGATATATTCTCCATAAGTAACCTGTTTCTGTATTGACGATGTGTTTGGAAGATCTTGCTTTTCCATCGTCACTCCAAATCTATAGAACTTTGCATCTAAAATGAAAATGTTGTTCTTCATATCAACAACTGTGTCCGGTCTAAGATTTGAGCTTGTAACGGCATCATCAAAACACTTAAGATCCCACTCGCCGTTGGGATAATAATCCTGAATTCTAGGAACATTGCCATACAAAGAATCTATCATGCGCTCAAAGATGTAACTATAATCATTAACTCCGTAAATAAATCCTCCCGAAAAATCATCTCCAGATGACGACTCTGTCACAATCTCCAACATGACGGTCAAACGATATCTTTTTTCGTCATCAAAAGTCTGCTCCAATTCCTTTCGTAAGGAATTTTCATATTCCCTTTTGTTAAATGGAACACGCTCATAAACATCTGTAGTAACGCCTATCAACCATCCAATTGCATCAGAAGCAGTCCTTACACAATACTTATATATTTCAGTAAGTAAATTATCTCTTTGGTGCTTTACTTCTGTTACATATTCTTTGTAAATTATATTGTTTTCACTTACTATCGCCGGTTTGCGGAGTGTTCTCTTCCAATTTATTTTCCCACGTGCATTATCCACATATTCTTTTTCCAAATTGATATATGTGCCATTTCTAAGGTAATCATTAAGAATCCAAATATATGCATCAACAACAAAGTTTTTACCAATGTTTTTCGCTTCAAAAATATGTGTTTCCTCGCCATATTTGGTCCTAGCCAATGAAATACTTTTTACAAGGCTTAGAATTTCACGTCTTCTCCGACCTTCTTCCAACGATAATTCCAAGGATTCCGGATAATAAATATATATATTATCCCTATCTGCCTTTATCCCCACGAACGAATCATTCTTTTTGCCCGTTATCGGAAGGCATTTGTAAGCCATCTGACTCATCTTTAAAAATATCTCCTTCGAAAATGCCGACTCCGTCCTTTTCAAAATTTTCAACCAACTTATCTAATGTTTTGGGATCTCCTTTAAACCAGCTAGGACGTCCGTACTTTGAAACATTTGACCATAAATATTCAAGCATTTTATATGCAAATGCTCTTTGACGTTCAGTATTTTTTTCATTAGCATTTACATCAAGGCTAGCCCTTTCAATAAAAAACGGTCCAATCTGCTTGTCCTCTGCATTTACTCCAATTTGATCATCGCCCACTATCTTCTCGTTGATTTTATTAACAAATAACTCCCACGAAACTGATGTTCCTGGAATATAGTACTTTTTATACGGATGGTCATCTTTAAATACATTATTAAGCTTTTCCATCTGCCATCTTCTCTTAAATGCCGTATCAAGCGTTGAAACGTTCTGATCACTTGTATTCATTGTTCCAATCAAAGTAAGATTGCTAGGTAAGAACAATTTATCATTTGGTAATAATATCCCCTTTTCATCTCTAAGATAATTAGTTACATCAACCTTATCAATATCATACTCACTCTGACCCACAGGCCTATTCTTTTTATTTCCGGGCTTTTCTCTATCAAGCAGCTGGAATAAATCTCCCAATATTCCTGCTGCATTGCCCCTATTTATTTCTTCAATTATGAGATAAACGTTCTCTTTTGGGTTAGTATACGCTTTTTCCAAAGCAATCGTGAATGGACCAGGGATAAACTTATATGACACATATTCTTTTTCATTGCCATCTAAGTCCTTTTCCCTTTTCACAATTGGCATAAGTTGTCCTACAAAATCTGTATGCGTGTAATCCAAATAGAATGTGGTACGATATTTGAATTTCTCATCAACATTACCAAGCAGATCATTTTCTACATAGAAGCTTTTGCCACACCCTGGCGTTCCATAATAAATAACGTTTTTGCCGCCTTCAATAAAATCTTCGTACTTTACTTCATACATTGGTTCTTCTTCGCTATCATCTGGAATTTCTGTCAGAGCACCAATTTCATTTCTTTCAGCAACAAATGGCACCAATTTACGGCCCTTATATATCTCACGAGCATATGACTTACTTATCCCTGCTTTTGCGCACAAGGTCGCATATTTGAATCCATTTTCAGAAATATAGTCACCATATCTTAAACCAAACAGCAGCATTCCCGGATAGGCCTGATATTGATCATATAGCTCCTTTAGTTTATTGGCCAACTCATCTTCTGTAAGAGCAGCATCCATCGATCCATCCACAGTAATCACGGTATGTCTCTCATCCCCCAATAGATTAATTATCTGTCCGTATCGAGGATCTGTTTTCTTAATCAACTCCATTTCATATAAGTTTTTCAGCTCTCTGATGATTATAAGATCATCAACATCCGCATCGCCTTCTTGGGCAAGTATTGCCTTACAATCGCCTCCAAATCGAGGATCTGTAGCACTATTTATTTGAACAGTACCCTGCGCCCCTGAGCTTTTTCCCACAAATGGCAGCTGAGTATTGCCGCCAAAGAAATCACTAACTATTGAAGTTGTCACACTTATTTCATGCGAAATATCATGCGGAAACAATTTCCTCGCGTATATTCTCATCAGCATAGTCCTCCTTCAAGACATACTCACTCCACTGCTCTGCTATAGCTTTTGCAAATCCGGGAAAAGTTTTACTTCTCATATTGCGACGTTCTTCAGGCGTTTTTGCCTTCACTAGCGCATCTGAATACCATTTAGGTAAACGTTTTCCGCTACTTAGTTCTACCCATTCTCCTGTTCCAACAACATTGGTTTTCTCAAGTGGAGGTAAGTTTTTAAGCCAAAGACATGTGGACTTTGATGCTTCATCCCCAAAGTAGTATGGCTGTACCACCTGATCAGGTTTGCGATACCTAGTATTCATAACTCCAATTGGATTCTCTACTGCAATATGCTTAATATCGGCCGTGGCAAGTTTCATGAAAAACTCAGCACCTTCTTCTCTGTCCTGTGCTCTGTTAGGGAATCTTGGATGAGGTCTTCTCTGATCCATGGGAAGACCTTTATCATCAGGATGATAGAACCATCTAGCACCGCTTACCGCCAAAAAAGTGCATGGCGGATGTGCAATCATGATATCCCAATCGCCATCAATATATGCAGTTTGCCCATTCTGAAGAATCCCTCCTTTATTTTTAATCACCTCTAAAACATCCATATTAAAATGCCATTCAGGGTGGCCTCCGCTGCACTTTAATAAATCACAGCTGTATGCAATATGCCCCAATCTTCTGAATTCTGAACAAACCCTTTGGCTTTCCTCACAAGCAACCAAAACATTTAATTTTTTCATACCTTTCCTCCTAATACAGAATAAACAGCCTCTGCTATACTTTTTGCAAACAAAACCGGTACAGCATTTCCTATCATTTTAAAGCAGTACGCATTAGAGCCCAAAAATTCATAATCCATAGGAAAACTTTGAAGCAATGCTGCTTCTCTTATAGTAATTGACCTTACCTGACTAATATCCGGATGAATAAACATCAATCCATCTTTATGTAAATGCGATACAATTGTCGGTGATGGTTTATCCCAATCCAAACTTCTATATTTATTATGATTGGACTCTTTTCCTGAAACCTCTTTGTAAAACACTAATTTCTCTTCATTTGGCAAATCATTCATATTATTTGCTATCCACTTTCGAAAAACCTCAATATCGCGTTTATTGTGATATCTCGGTATATGAAGCGGTATATTTACATCTCCTATTAGTTCATGCGAGACATTAGTGTTGCCCTTTTTATAAGGCTTATCCAACTCCCTGAACTTTGGCATATTCCCAATGGCATCTCTGACTGTTTTTTTAGGTCCTGATTTTTTTTGTTTGTCCAGTGCCTGATAAAACTCCTCAACGCCATTTGTGTCATTTTTGTCAACTCCAAAGATAATAACTCTTCTTCGATCTTGAGGTACCTCAAAGTCCGAAGCGCAATAAACTGAATTCGCCATATCTTTTGGTTGTCTGATCTCATACCCAATCTCATCAAAAGCTTTACATATCCTATTTATTACCAATGTATCGCCCGGACAAGCGCTTAGCATTCCAGGAACATTCTCAAAAACAAACACTCTTGGCCTGTAATGATCAACAATTTTCACGAAACTCTCAAACAAATAGTTACGGTAATCGTCTTTCATTGAGTTTGGATCCTGTGCTCTTCCCGCAATAGAGTATGCTTGGCAAGGAGGTCCTCCAATGATTACATCCACTTTCCTGTTTCCAATTATTCCATCCAATCCGCACTCTACTACTTTGCTAGCATTGTTTTTTTCATAACCTTTTCTTGTATCTTCCGTCCAGTTGCCATAAAAAAGTTCATCAGTTTTTTGTACGTCAAATTGAATTACACTTTCTTTTGCATGTTCTTCATCATACCCCCACCTTTTAACCAAATTGTTTCTAAGGGTATCCACCATGGGCTTTTCCCACTCAACGTGACCCAAAAATTCAAATTTACCCGTTTCAAGAAAGCCTTCTGACAATCCCCCGGCTCCGCAAAACAGATCTAAACAAGTTAATCTTTTCAAACTCTTTCTCCTCCAAACCTTCTATAAATACCTGTTTATCCATTATTCTTTTCAAAGCTCATAACATCGCCTATATCGCAGTCAAAGTAGATGCATATTCTCTCTAATACATCCAAGGAAACGCTATCTCCTTTGCCCATTTTTGCAATAGTTGCCGAACTTATATTTAATGCTTCTGACAAGTCCTTTTTCTGCATGTCATTATCTATCAACTTCTTCCATAATCCGTTGTACGATATTCCCATCCTCTTGCCCTTTCAAACAATGCTCAACAGTTAAATAAATTATAGCACAAGGATCATATGATTTACATAATAATCTTTAGCCAGCTAAAGATATTTTTTCCCCATATAAACGCAATCTTTCACCAGCAAAATCCTTGTTTCATTGACTGGACAAGACAAAACCATAACCATTATCTATTATGAACACGATCCTATCCCATAAAAAGGACTCATCAAAACGTATCTCAAACTCAAAATCATTTATGTCATAGAGGGCGTAAAAATTTTTATCCACTTTTTATCATAATGACATCTAGCTGTCATTATAATCATTTTCGTCGTGATAGTATAATATCAACATTGGGGGAACAAGCATCATGAAAAAGAACACCGATAAAAGAACTCAATACAGCCAAACGGCTCGCAGATTGCTGATGTACTCACTGATATATAAAAACAGTAAGGTGACCGAAGATAAGGGTACCACTATTGATGATATAGTAGATGCACTAAGCTCAACTAACAGTGCCTACCTTCAGTCAATAGCCGTACCAATCAGCAAATACTCTGAAGTCCCCTCCGAAAGAACAATCAGAAGGGACATTGCCTCCATTAGACAAGCAATCATGGAACTTAGTTTATTAGGCGATTTTATCCCTGACATACCTACAGATTTAATATATGACAAGAAAACCAGATCTTATTACTTTACGTGGGACGAATCAGATTTTGAGGAGGAATCGTATGAAGAAGAGTGATACCCGTTCATTTATATATACCATTTCCGACGCTTCAGATATCACCATAATATCTGAGCGCATATCACCTGGTCTGATTTCTGAGCTTATAAAAACAGGGCTGAACTGTAAAGTTATTACTTCATTGAAATCAGCAACAATTATATGCATTTTCAAACGACTTGCCGGTTATTCTGATTCACAACTAACCATCAGCTACACTAACGAGAATCTTTATAACAGATGTATTATCAAACCATCTGCCTCCGGTAAAGCCTATGTTATCGAAATTCCCAATAATGCAAACATTACAAACAGCCCTTCAGCCAGCATACATTCACTTGGCACAGTCCCCTATAATAGTGATGATTCTGATGCAAGCTCCTTCGTTCTTAACATAGGTATGGACGATGTTTATGAAATAATAAATAATTCTCCTGAAGTCTCTATACCTCTTTATATTGTTGATAAAGAAACGCACACAAAAAAAACTCCTGATGCGAGCGGTATCAATTGGGGCGGGCAAAGCGGAAACACGAGAAATTCAGGCCCAATTGAAGCCTATATTCCCATTAACAAGCCTACAATCCTATCCTCTTCATTCTTTGTACCTCCAACAGGAATAACCTCACCCGGCTGCGAAACAAAATCTGTGTACGTTGATCTTATTTGGGACGATGGAACAATAATGCCTGCATTCATGGCAGGTAAAGGTCCTGCAATTAATGAACTCATATATCCTAACAAACTCACTTCAGCTGACGGAGGTGGTGCACAACTAGGAGGATATTTTAGAAAACGCCTGAATGTAGCAGAAAGGTCCTTGATCACATATCGTGACTTTTCAAAATACGGTCGCGACAATATAAGACTTGTATACCTGTCAGAAAATGTTTATTATGTGGACTTTTCAGTAAAATAACATACCTTCGATTTTTATGGAAAAAAAAGAAGCGACATAATCGCTTCCATAAAAGTTGGCACGAATGCTGCAACATTCGTGATGAAGAAATCTTGCCAACCTCTTCATCTAAAATTCTACCATGTACATAAATCATGTGCAAGCCGTAGGGCCAAAGCCAATCTTTTATTTCATTTTTCCATTAAAAATATAGTTGCTAGCCATAGTTTTCACTATGGTGTGTTAAGTTTACCCATTTTGGAGGAATGAATATGAAAAATAACTTACTAGAAAACTCATTTTGTCACGAAAACCTTAAATCTTTAGTCTGCAACCTTTCAAAAGCTGCAGATGAAGTACTAGTCATCTCGGGATATGGCAATCCTGAAGTGATTAGTGAAATAGCAAATAACTGTGATAACACAACAGTAGCTCTCGGCATGTACGTAAAAGAAAAGAAATCAAGCTCTGTGTATAAATCCTTCGAAGAGCTTGCCTCTCAGGGACGAATCAATCTGAAATATACTAACGACAGAACTCATGCAAAAATATATGTATTTAAAAAAGACAAAAAAATATTCTCTACTTTGGTTGGTTCAGCCAATATATCAGATTCAGGTCTTACAGACAATGATAATGGTGAGGTTCTGATTGCAGTAGACAATAGTCTTTTTCCAGATATTGAATCGTACTGCGAAAGAAAGCTATCAAACAGCATTGACTGTCAATCATATGATTACTCACAGGCCAAATGCGCTAATGACGATTATTCTAAAGTAAATGTTACAGAAACACCTGAAGATAGATTTAGCGTAGAAATTCCTTTATACTCAAAAGACTCATCCGGTGCGAAGTACACCCCACTGAAGAGCGGGCTGAACTGGGGTAATCAGACTGGTCACTCCAAGAAGAAAGGCGCTATGGAAGCTTACATAAATGTTTCGGCCAGAAACATAGACAAATATCCTATAATTTTTCAGCCCAAGCAGGAAATTCGAACCACTTCTTCAGGAAAAAGTTCAAGAGTGAATGATCCCATTAAAATCATATGGGATGACGGAGTTATTATGGATGCCATATTTTCCGGTAATGGTCCAAAAAGAAATGGCAGATTATATCCCAACAAAATAACTTCAGCTGATGGAGGCGGTTCTGTTCTTGGCGCATATATAAGAAACAGACTAGGTGTAGGTGAAAGAAGCGTCATTTCATATTCTGATCTCGAAAAATATGGTCGCACATCTATTACGCTTACCTACATTCAAAACGGAATGTACAAAGCTGATTTTTCTATCGCTTCATAAATCATCTTGAGCACAAATAGCCATAAAAAAATGGGGCAGCTCTCTCATTCTTAAGCTGCCCCTTTCATCTTTAGGAGGCTCATGATCATTTTCGAAAATTCGCTTATTCACGCCAAGCAAATAAGCCACCCTAGAAACAATATCGTACTGTTCTCCGTATGAAAAGCCTGCTGTCTCATTTATTTTTGATATAACCTCAGAAAAATCTACATCCATAAAACCTTCATCCTCACTATTATCCTATTCATTGTGATTTCAAAATCCGTTCTATTCCGAATATCCGCCATAATCAACCATGTCGTCATCATCTTCC